>Ga0209390_10000095_pt1 | contig 144614 bp, 97 predicted proteins | sample BON01_FD_187212 | JGI IMG/M metagenome (GOLD analysis project Ga0209390, IMG submission 187212) | Freshwater microbial communities from Lake Bonney liftoff mats and glacier meltwater in Antarctica - BON-01 (SPAdes) (version 2) | ecosystem: Environmental > Aquatic > Freshwater > Ice > Glacier...
CCGGAGAACCAGCCCCAGCCGCCATCGCTGAGCTGCATCTCGGTAAGTGCTTTCACACCTTCCGCGACAATGCGATTCATCTCGACGTCATCGAAGACCGGATTGAAGTCCTTCGATTTGCCTCGCATCAGCTTAGCATCCTCGTCGATGTGCTCCTGAATCCATTTGGCGAGTGTGCCGCTACCCTGACCGAAGCCTGCGGGCAGTTCACGGATGTCTCGGGTTTGCTTCTGCGGCTGTTCGCCCCAGTGCTTTGGATAAACGCCGCGATAGGTTTGCTGAGCATCCAGGTTGGTTCGCTGCTTCTTCACGTCGGCCAGATTCACGCCCATCTTCTGCAGCGTGCGTTGAGTCAACACGGCTGGAAGAAAGCGATTGAGCGTCTGTTCGGTGCAGGCATACGGATACTGCAACAGGTACGGCAGGGAATCGACCATCGCTCCGGCAAGGCTCGGGCTGTAGCGAATTTCCAATCGTGACTGAGCGGGAATGCGCTCTTCGGGAACTCGCACTTCGACCAGAGCCTTCTCGCCGTTCGGGCGGATGACGCCAGTGAAGCTTTCCGTCTTGAGCATCCCGTGAACCTGCACGGGTACTTTGATCTCGACGGCGTCGGATTCTTCGTCCGTCAGAGCCTTCATGCGAATCGTTGTCAGACCAGATGCGACGACATCGACGGTCCAGTTGACGCGGGCTTCGCCGCCCGCAGCAATGGAAACGGTTTGAGTCGCTTCATCGAGCAGTTTCAGGTGTCCGCCTTCATTCTCAATGACAACCTGAACTGACTTTTCTGACTTCAGATAATTGTGAACAACGGCTGACAACACAATCTGATCGCGTTCGGTGAAGAAACGAGGCGTCTGCGGCCGGATGATCAGGTCTTTGCTGCTGATGATTTCCGAAGTGCCCGAGCCAACTCGAGTACCATCGCCCATTGTCCAGGCTTTGATCTTCCATGTTGTGAGGTTGTCGGGGACCGTGAACTTCACTTCGACAATGCCGCTCTCATCAGCGGTTGAGGATGCAACCCAGTAGGCCGTGTCGGCAAAGTTGGATCGGAGCGTCGGAGCAGCTTCCCCACCTGGCCCGGCCGGTGGAGCACCGGGAGCCTCAGCCCCTTTCGCCATCATTCCCAACATCATTGGCGACGCAGCATCCATTTCCATCGCAGCAGCAGGTGCTGCCATGCTTTCCATCATCATACCTCGGGCCATCATCCGACGACCGCCACCAAAGCCGCCGCCCATCATCCCGCCATCGTTGAACCCACCGCCCATCGACGGATCATTCCCGAACAGCATCTGCATTGTCACTTCGTTGTCCCGATAGACCGGCCCGGAACCTCGCTGCAGCGTTGATTGAATACTGCCATGATGCTGACGCCGCACGTTCCAGAAGAAGCTGCGAATTTCTGGAATACTACTGGCTGCGATGTATTCGAGACTCGCGTCGTACACGGACAGAACTGTGTTCCCAACGAATGGCTTGCCTTCCAGATCGGTCAGCTTCAGCTTCACAGTGGCTTCTTCGCCCGGACGATATTTTGTTACCGACGGAATCACTTCGACGTTGGCAATTCGCTGTTCAGGAGGAACAACGATCTCCCGCATTTCGCTGTGGATCTTACCGTCGGCAATCGTCACGGCTTCGACGAAGATGTTCGGCATGTCGGTGCGTTCGATCGAAATCTCATGCACGATGCTCTTACCTTTCAGTCGCAAAACGACTGGTTGCGGAGCAAGTCCATTCATCGATCGTACGAACAGCAGCACGGTGCTGTCCGCTTTGTTGGTGTTGATCTGCAGCTGAACCTTTTCGCCCGGCTGGTATTCCTTTTTCTCGGTAATCAGTTCCAGGTCGTTGAAGCGATAACTGCCGCCGTTGTCTGCGGGGCCGCGGACGAACATCACGTAGCCGCCTTCCATTTCGTGGCCTTCCCATTCCGCATTCTTAACACCGTCGGCGATTTTTACGCTGATGCGGAACTGGCCGGCATCAGGGACGGTCATCTTCAGGGTTCCAGAGCCGTCGTCGTTCGTGACGACGTCCCATGACTGCACTTCCTGCTCAACGGGCTTGTCACCCTCATACTTGACCGAGAACAACGTCAGCTTACCGCTGCCTTTGACCGGCTTGTCATCCGGTGTCCGTGCCTGAAATCCAACGTTGACGGTGTCGCCTGTTTGATAGTGGCCCCGATCGGTCCACGTGAAGACCTTGAACGCATCACGGGCTACGAGAACGCTGCCGTTGCCAATGATCGTGCGGCGAGATTTGTCGACTACTTCTGCCGTGATGTTGTAGTTGTGATCGCTGTCACTGTGGCTGGCCAGCGCGGCGGCTGTGTCGATGTCGACAAGGAACGTGCCGTCTTCGCCAATCGCTGCGTCGCCTTCGACAACGACTTCGGGAGGATCAGGACTCCAGTTCCACCATGGTCGAATCGGGGCCATGCAACCCCAGCGACTGAAGCCCGGATACCAATTGTATTCCGGAGCGAACCACCAGTAACCCGGCGAATACAACCAGTCCCACTGAGCGACGGGATACCAACGGCTGTCCTTTTTGGTGCGTTCGACTTTGTAATGCACTTTGGCTTCGGTAACGGGAGCTCCGAAGAAGTACTTTGCGACAATCTTTGCCTGGATCTTTTCGCCGAGCTTTACCGGTTTGTCAGGAGCTTCGATTTTCACTTCGTATTCGGGTTTGCGGTATTCTTCGACGACAAACGAACCGCCGCCGATCATGTGTCGTTGCGGCTTTGTGACAATCTTTGGCACACCGTTCTCTTCCACGGTGATCTGCACCATGTGTTCTTCTGCAATCCCAATCTGATAATTACCCAGAGTCGCATCGACAGACAGAGTCCATTCGCCATCAACCCCGGCCCAGCGATCGGTCCTGGCTTCAACTTCGTAGACCACATCGCCCTTTGGATTGCGAATCTGCACCCAGCAATCTTTATTGGCGTAACTGTTGTCGTCAGCGTCAAAGCGAGGCTTGCGAGTCCACAGCCGATACTTCACGGCATGTCCCGGCCGATATACTGGGCGATCAGTAATCGAATAAACCTTCAGTGGGCTGTAATCCAGCGGCTGCAGTTTTTCAGGATTCCAGACCCCGGTGAAGCCGTCGTAAGCCAATCGCCCTTCCTTTGTGCGAGCAATCACGATCCATTGATTCTGAGGAACCAAATCTTTGGGATCGGGCGTATTCAGTCCATTGTCGTCGGTTCGCGCGGCAAAGCGGCTGGTGAAGATCTGATAATCCTGACGCTGGCGATATTCCTGTCGCCATCCGAAGAATTCCAGATCGGCCCGAGCAATCGGAGCACCACTGACCGCATCGGCCACATAGTACAGCGTGCCCTCTTCGACTCGCTTGCGGCTGATGGCTGTATCCGCAACCCACACGACAAGTCGCGATTCATTGCCATCGCTCATCTTTGCCGTGACCCAGTAGGCGCCGGCTCGCTGCAGCGGCGTTGTAACCGTCTGCATGGCGTCGAAGTGATCGGCGGGCGACTTCAGATCGAGTTCCCATGTGGCGACGGTCTTTTCTAGATACTTGCCTTCGTTATTGCGAATCAGCGTCCAGCCGATATTGTCCACCTGGAGCAGTGCACCATCGAGCTGCTTTGGTTTGCTTTCGATATATTTGCGGACATCGGTGAGCAGTTCTTCGATTAGGATGGGCCGTGCTTCAAAGCGCGCTTTTTCACCGTTGCGATAACGAATGTCGAATGTCGCGCCTTTGCCCGCTGGCTGAACGGTGACCGCTTCAATCTGCAGCCAGTTTTTGACAATCTGATCGATACGTGCCTGAACATTTTTTTTATCATCGCCTTCCGCAGCCAGTTTCAGAACTTCGCGGAGCAGCTCGGCCGCCGGCGGGTACTGATGGCGATTCATGCGTTCGCCGATCAGCGATTCCAGTGCCTGTCGCTTCTCGCTTCCGCCCCGTTCAATCACCGCTTTCAAGATGGTGATGTGATTGAATTCGTCCGGCAGAGCAAATCGTTTCACGCCGGTAGTCAGTTTGGCAATCGTCTCTGTATCCGGCAGCTCGTGAGCCTTCCAGACGGTGGCGTTCTGTGGCTTTTGGGGTTCCGCATTGTCCTCCTTGGCTGTGATCTGAATCACAGGAGGCACGCCCACGGCAGATGCTCCCACGCCAAACTGCGACTGCAGAAAGCCGGCCCATTCCAGGTCGATCTGGCTGCGTCGGTTTTTCAGATGCTTCACCACCTGAGCCATCGCCCAGCGCCAGCGTTCGCCATCAGACTTAGCCGTTTCCCAGGATTCCGGCATGTGATGGAAGACAGGATTACCATCCTTGTCGACCGGTGCTCCTTTGCTGGTGTTGCCGGGAGGCCAGATGCCGCGTCCACCTCGACCATAGTACGGCATTCCTCCGTCGGAGATTTCAAAATCCGGCAGAGTCACGAGGTCGGTCAAATCCTGAAGCTTCCAGGCTTCCCCATGCCGCGGGGCGCTGATCTGATTTGAAATGGTCTGCCACAGATCGGCTCGTTCAACCGCAGTTGCGTTGTCGTCTTTTTCTGCCAGTGCGATAGCCTGTAGCAGCAGTTGCAGTGACCGGACTCGATCGCGAGCCGCCACGCTGGCCCATTGCCCGCCGCCTCGATGACCACCCCGTTCAAATTTTCCGGCAATGACAAAGCCACCGGATTCAATTTCACCCGCATAGGCAGCGGCTGCACGAGTCAGCAGGCGAAAATCGGTTTTGTGAGCTTCGATGGATCCCTCAATCAATTCGTCGGCTTCGTGAACCAGACCCAGATTGTTGAGGCAGGCAATCGCAAAGCCCAGATCTTCGGGCATACCTTTGCCAGTGTTCTCCGGATCAATTGCCAGTTCGCGATACAGCTTCAGGGCGTCGTTGAAGTTGTTCTCTTCGAACAGCTTCTTCGCCTGAGCCCTTCTGTCAGCTGGTGGTTGTTGCATTGTTGTTGCCATCAGACCTGCGGAACTTAGAACCACCACTGACACCAGACACAAAAGCGCGTTGCGCATGACACACACCTTAGCTGAAATGAACAATCCGCGATTGGACTCGCAAACTGAAAAATATCCTATTGGTAACTTACCGGCCAGATGAGTCCCTGAGCTTGTGAAAGGGAGACTTCTGGTGACCGTCAAATCCAACATGCGAGGATCCGCGATTTCGTCCGACCCGCGAGCCTCCTGACGCCCGAGATGAGGACACTGTTCCCGCAAATTTCCAGGCAGATTCGCTGCGTACTCGGCAAGACCACGTTTCCGACCGTTTTCCCCGCTTTTTCCTGGGAAAAATGAACTTGTCAGAAATGTGTCAGCGATCAGTGCAATCGAATTCAGACTGCTGATGAACTGCGATCTGGTGACGGGTTAAATCGGATCATGTGTCTAAAATGTGGTCGATGGACGCCGCAGGCGATTCGCGACTGCGGAAAAATGACAGCCAATTTCCTTCCCGGTAAACTCCTGATGAACCTGATTCTCCTGACCTGCGTGTTCTTCACCTTCGCGATGACCGGCCTGATCTGGCTGATTCAGCAGGTCAATTATCCTTTGATGTCGCTCGTTCCGCAGGACGGCTTTCCCGCGTACGAAGCGGCTCATTGCCGACGCATCTCGCCCATCGTTCTGCCGCTGATGACCGGGGAACTTGCGACCTCCGGCTGGCTGGCCTTTCGACCGATCGCAACCGTGGAGTCAGAACTCGTGGTGGGCGGAATTCTGACGTTCCTGCTGTGGGCTTCCACATTCCTGATTCAGGTGCCACTGCATCAGCAGCTCGAAAAAGCATTCCGTCCACAGGCCTGGAAGCGGCTGGTGCTGACGAACTGGATTCGCACAGCGCTTTGGTCAGCCCGGTCAATTCTGATGGGCTGGATCGTATGGCAGGTAACCGTTCCCTGAGACTCACATTGCTGATGAGAAAATGTTGAAGGCCAATGTTTGCGGTCTGCATGAGGCAGACTTAGTGATGACTGCTTGTCGGGAACATGCTGAGGTAAAAAGATTTCCACTTGACGCATTCGATGAAAGTCCCTTATAACCCCAGACAGGTTGTCACAGGTGAGTCCATTCGGCCCCACCGCAACCTGAAGTACTCGCGGTTGTTTGTCCTGACACCGGCGAACATCCTGCAAATTTTATCGGTGTCACAGAATCCTCACGGAGGAAATTGGTCATGGCCGCAAAGAGCACCCCAGCAAAGACAACTGCAGTGAAGTCAACAAAGGCAAAGGCAGCCGCTGCTAAGCCAGCCCCAGCCCCAACCCCAGTTGCAGCAAAGTCAACCAAAGCAAAGACTGGTGCCGCCAAGCCAGCAAAGGCAGCTAAGTCAACAAAGGCAAAGACCGGCGCCGCTAAGGCGACCAAAGCCCCAGTTGCAAAGAAGCCAGCAGCTAAGGCAAAGAAGTAGTCTGACTGGTTCTCCAGCACAGAAAACACGAAAACGGCTGAGTCTCCTCCGGGAAACTTCAGCCGTTTTTTTATTGCGCCGTCATCGTTGCGTGCTCCCAAGCTGTGAGTTTATACAAGCTCGAAGCGCCAGCGAGTGGGCCAACGGGCGATGGCAGCCCACTCGCGAGCCCGTGCACTTCATTACAAAACGCGAAGTGAGAAAGCGAGTGGGCCAACGGGCGGTGGCAGCCCACTCGCGAGCCCGTGCACTTCATTACAAAACGCGAAGTGAGAAAGCGAGTGGGCCAACGTGCGATGGCAGCCCACTCGCTGGCGCTTCGAGCTTGTATGGGGACTCTTTTGGCAATCGAAAACGTGACGGACACGAGAATTACGAGCGGACGCCCAATGCCAGTCACTTTATAGCGGAACTCGCCCAGTGTTTCGGACGAGCGCTCGTCTCCGAAAGCCCTGGCGGTTTCTGCTACGGACCTCTGCTGGCCAGACTACTCCACGTATACAAACTCGTTCATACTCAAAACAGCCTGGCACAGATCGATGAGCGACTTCTGAGCTGCATCCCCATGACCGGCTGATGCGTGAAGCCCGTGCTGCCGTGTCAAAAACTGCAGGCTCGCCTGCGATTCCGCCTCGGAAGGATCTCGCCCGAATGCCGATCGCCACGCATCCTGAATCGCCTTCTCGGGGGAATCCTGCGGCAATCGCTTCGCAAACGCCATCGCATAGTCGCGTCCCTGAGGACTGTTCATAAACATCAGCGCCTGCGGAGCAATCGTCGTCACAGGTCGTTGGCCAATGCTGACAAGATGCTCGGGCCAGTCGAACAGCATCATCATCGGAATCAGCTGACTTCGCTTGATGAAGAAGTACACACTCCGGCGTGTCATGTTCTGATCCAGACTCCCCGGCCCGAACGGCGTCAGATCCAGCTTCCCCGATACCGCCAACATGGTATCGCGAATCGCTTCGGCCTCCAGTCGTTGAGGAGTCCGTCGCCAGAGCAGCAGATTTTCACGATCAATCTGGGCTCGCGTCTCATCAAATTCGCCGGACTGCATGTACGCCTGGCTCGTCATGATGAGCTTGTGCATTCGCTTCAGCGTCCAGCCATGCTCAATCAAATCGGACGCCAGCCAGTCGAGCAGCTCCGGATGCGATGGTCTTTCTCCGGACACACCAAAGTCATTCGGCGTCGACACAAGCCCACGTCCGAAATGATGCTGCCACAGCCGGTTGGCCATGACTCGCGCCGCCAGACCTCCTGCGCCTTCTTTCGAATCCGTCATCCAGTGAGCGAGCGTTGCACGACGAAAACTGGTACGCGTCCAGCCTGCCGGAGGCTGCACCTGCCAATAGGAAAAGTCTCGGCCGGCGGGAGCCAGCACCTGCAGGAATCCGGCCGGCACAACTTCCTGCTTCTGATGCACATCGCCACGCTTTAACAAATGAGTCTCAGCATAGAAGTGCGGGAAGCCGCGATCGTCAGCATGGTGGCTCATGTGGGGTAAACCTTCACTGGTCACCAGGACTTTCGCCATCTGCAGACCGGGTCCACGTTTCTGCAGATCCAGAACAGCCTGCTTCAAGGTCACCATCTCTGGTTCCATTGAGGCAAACCATGCCAGACCAGTTTTCCATTCCTCCGAGGATTCGTCGATCGAGGATTCTTTAAGAGACGTTCGCAGCACATCCAGCGAATGCACAACTTTTGCGTCCGGACCGCTGACGCCCACTTCAGGCGCCGGCTGAGCCCGCTCAGTCACTGACAGGCGGAAACGCCCCAGACTATGGTGCGGGTTCGGGTTATTCATGCTCACAGTGATGATCCAGCGAGCTCCGTCTTTGAACTCAACGGGCGCCTGCAGGTCGAATACCGCGGCCTGGTCCTTGCCAATCCCTCCCGCATCCACCGCCCAGCCGGACGCCGGATCAGCATCAATCGATGCGGCGACGGACAGCGAATCCGTATTCTGCTGATGAGTCGCTCGAGCTGCGATCAGCGGCGCTGGCTCCTGAGCCTGCGACTTATCGGACTCCGCGCCGGTCGAAAGCGGAGCGACCTGAATTTGCAGATTGCTGACAACAAAATTCCCATTTCCTGCACGCCCCGGACCTTTTTGTGGAAGCGAATCATGAGCCAGCGCTTCCAGTCGCAACGCTCGCACCCCAGGCCGATGCGATTCCGCAACGATGGTCAGAACATCCTGAGCAGGAGTTGTCCCTGTCGCCAGCAGTGAGGAATCAGGCACTGCTTCAAACTTTGTTCCAGCTGACGATTCGACCGAAACGATATGCAGCGTCTCCCACGGTCCTTGTGGCTCCGACGTTTGAGACGTTGCCAGCCACTGCCGAAATTTTCCAGCCAGGTGAGCCTTCTCATACTCAGCCGCCGCCCGTTTCTTATCACCCAGCTGCGCATCAAACTCGCTCTGACGTTTTTTGTTCTCTTCCGGCGCCAGATCAAGATCTGTCTCCGCCCGAATCGCCGTGCTGAATGTTGCTGCGAGGCGATAATAGTCGCGGGCCGGAATGGGATCGAACTTATGGTCATGACAGCGCGCACATCCGACAGACAGTCCCAAAAACGAAACACCGGTGGTCATGACCATGTCGTCGAGTTCGTCGTAGCGAGCCGATTCAAATTCGGCTTCTGTGAGTTGTGTGGGAAACGCACCGGCTCCCAGAAATCCTGTGGCCATCATCGCCAGCGGATTCTCCGGAGCCAGCTCATCTCCAGCCAGTTGCCACTGCACAAATTTGTCATACGGCAGATCGGCGTTCAAAGCGCGAATCAGAAAATCGCGGTAGTGATAGGCGTTGGGGCGGTCGTAGTCCTGTTCATAGCCGTGCGATTCTCCAAACCGGGCGACGTCCATCCAGTGCCTCGCCCAGCGTTCGCCATACTGCGGCGACTCCAGCAGCCCATCAATAAGCTTCGACCAGGCATTCGGATCGGCGTCCTTGACGAAGGCATCAACCTGTTCCGGAGTCGGTGGCAGTCCGAGCAGTCCAAAGTAAGCCCTTCGAATCAGAACTCGTCGATCCGCGGTTTCATTCGGTGTCAGCTGCGCCGCTTCCTGTCTGGCTCGGATAAATTGGTCGATCGGACTGCGGCTCCAGGCAGTGTCTTGAACCTTCGGGGGAGTCACAGGCTGAAGCAACTGGAACGACCAGAACTGGCGGTCACTGTCTTTGACCTGCATTTCAAGGGCAGGGGCCTTCGATTTTTCCGCAAGCGGCGAATCATAGGGCGATCCCAGATTGATCCAGATGCGGATCTGTTCGATCTGTACGTCGGCCAGTTTCGGAGCTTTGAACGGCATGTGCGGCTCGGCCGTGTGAGTGATCAAATCCACAAGCAGGCTGTCGTCTGCGGAATCGGTGACAAATCCACTGCTGAGCAATGCTTCTCGCGAAGAAAGGTCGAAATCACCCTTCGTGGATTTTCCTCCGTGGCAGTCCAGGCAATGCGTAGTCAGCGTGGTGCGGACGGACGCTTTGAACAGCGCAAGCCCCTTCTTCGCACGTTCGGGATGATCGGGCGGGACGGATCGCTTTTCATCCGCAACAGCCGGCAGAATCATGGCGATCAGAATGAAAAGACGCACTGCAAACAGACCGCAACGCATCACTGGAACTCCTTGATGGCAGGTTTTACCACCCGCGCAAGCGGGCTGTTGATTTAGTGAGCCGCAAAGCGCTAGCTGCGGGTGTGTGTCTTAAAAGCACAACGAAAACACCCGCCGCTAGCGCCTCGCGGCTCAGGTTGTGACTCTTTCAACAGCCTGCAAGGGACGCCAGCAATCAGGTAAGACTTCTATGGTACCCGGGCCACAAAGCAATCCCAAGCAAACGGAATACGTTTCCGTCCCACAGCACATCAGCTATCGCATCTCCGACTGTCTGCCATTTGAACACGCGGCAATGATCGAAGCCGTCTCTGTCGCCGTGCATGCAGCCAATCGTACTCCCGTCACACTGGGAGACACTGCAGTCGATTGTGACTCGCGAAATTTCGCTCTATGGTACCTGTGCCTCCAGCGGTGAATACCCTGCGTGCATTGATCTGCTGGAACGACAGGCCATTCGCGTCGGACCACTGATCACCGCCAAAGCCTCGTTGGCCCAGGGCCCCGACTGGTTCGCTCGCCTGTACGCCGGCGAACCGGGCGCGATGAAAGTCATTCTGGATCCCACGCTCTGATGATGGCCGACAGCCGGATCTGCCGTGGCTGCGGGTAGCAGTCTGGACGGATGGTTGCGGGCAAAGTAGCCATCACTCTCTGAGTGATGAATGCGATTCCGAAAATGCGTGCATTTTAGAATCGCGCGACTCGAAGAGTGACCTCTACTTTCATCTTTGTCACGCTCGTCTGGACGCAGAAAGATTTGGGGAAACGCGGAATAAGCCTGCATTTTCGCAATCAGAAGCCCCCTCATCCGGCCTAACGGCCACCTTCTCCCCCGAGAGGGAGAAGGACATCGCAGCGACCTTCGCAACAGGATCTACTTCTTTTCTGGCATCGGCCGATGTGGCCACTTTGGACTGCCAGGAGGATCTTCGCGGTGAGGTGCTTTGCCAAGAGCAAAGTCGGTCGGCCTCCAGTTGAGCGTCTTGTAATAGTTGGGATCGTTGATGAAGCCATAGAAGGTCGGATAGAACGGGTCGACATAGTCCACGTTCGCCTTCGCCGGCACTTTACCACCAGTCAGATGAATCGCGGCGTTCACAACCAGACGTCGCAGGTCTTCGTCCACGAAGTCCACCGCTGCTCCAGCCGTCGTGCAGAAGGAATGGCCTTCTTCGCCGTTAGGAGCCTTGTACGTATGCAGCCATGCCAGCGCCTGCATCGGCTTGTTGCGATCGTCGTCGACGAGCGTATTTGATTCCGGATCGAGAGTTTCCGTAATCGCGCCGCGCAACAGGATAGTGTCGGCATCGGTCAGGTGAGTCACTCCGTAAACATCGCTCGGAGCAAAAATCTCACCAACGCCCTGTAGAACTACATGCTTGCCAGCCCCCGGCTCCACAACACTACGAGCCCCTTCGACCTTGTGGTGTCCGTGATGCGACACCCATTGTTCGCCCAGAATTCTCAGGCCCCACTCAGCGAAGGAAATCGAGTCGCCAAATTTTTCGTCGCCGTTGAATGCATGAGTCGCCGTGCGAAGGCCAATGACCGGCTTTCCTGCGTTCAGAAAATCGGTGACATGCTTTGCTTGCTCTGCTGATGGCTGACGAAATCGAGTGGCAATGATCATGAGATCAGCCGAATCCAATGCCGCCAGGCCTCGCAGACCCTGCTGGTTGTTGGAGTCAAGATAGTCGGCTCCGTCGGGTCCCATCGCAAAGATCACGGTGCACTTGAAATTGTACGTCTGGCTGAGAATCTTGCCGAGCATCGGCATGACTTCTTCAGACCGATACTCTTCGTCACCGGAAATCAGCACAATGTGCTTTGCAACATCCGCATGGGCCTTTGGTTCGAAGACCAATGTGTCGTCCGCAGAAGCAGAGCCGTTCAGGAGACTGCCCATAGCCACCGCGGCCATTAACAGGGATGTCAGAACAGGAATTCTCATCGTAGTAGCCTCGCAAAAGCCGTTACGGCCGAAACCCGGCCGCAGGTGGGATGAACTGTTGTCGTGAACTGTAGCGGCGCGGCACAGGGAATGTGCCTGCGACCTTCAACACGGAGAGGGTGTGAATTTATTCAGGCTCGACGCGCCGGCGCGTGAGCTCTGATCGCCCATTGACTCACTCGCTGGCGATGCGGGCCTGTATTGGCGGTCTTTTCGCAGTGGAAAAGCAAACCGACAGTAAATCCACAACCACTGAGAGTGGCGTTAAACAAGAACGACTGGACGACCTTCTGCCTCTGATGAGGCAGAAGGTCGCTTTCCTGTCATCATGCGTATTCGCGAGTCTTCTCGAGACCTGGCAGCGGAATTGGGTACTTACCTTCCGCATCGGCCTGAAGTGGAGATTCCGATTCCATGGTCAGCTTGTCGATATCCGGAGCGAACTCATGCTCGCAGTTCATCATCTGCTCAAGCGTGATTTCCTGACCTGTATGAGCGGCCATACGACCCATCGAAGTCACGAGGCTCGCCATCGCGCCGCGTTCCACTTCGTTGTACTTTTCGTCGTTGCGGATGGCGGCAATCAGATGCTTCCATTCGTCGACGTAAGGATTGTTCTTTTCCGGCTGAGGAAATTCCCAGGCCAGATTCTTGTCGTCTTCGTTATGCCCTTTGTAGATCCGAGCACGTGACGGCCAGTGCGACGCAGACGAAATGACGGCCAGGCCTTTTGTGCCATGAGCGTAGCTTGCGAATTCCTGGTGACAGCCTGGAATTGTTCGGCCATTCATGAACAGTTTGGTCCCGTCTTCGAACGTGTACTCCATCGAGTAATTGTCGAAGTTCTGGTCCACGTTGTCGCCACGGTAATGACGACCGCCGCTGGCTTTGCAGCGTACCGGCCATGCGTTCTTGATCCAGCAGGACTCGTCGATGTTGTGAATCAGGAAGTCACTGACCGCACCACCGCTGAGCCACAGGAATGCATGGAAACGGCTGATCTGATACAGCAACTCACTGGCACCTTCTGGCTTTGGACCAGTCGCCGCAGTCCCTGTCGGGCCGGCCATGCGGTAGGCTCGCAGCATCGTCACATCGCCGATTTCGCCGTTCTGAACGCGATCGAACAGTTCACGACGCGCTTCGCAGTGACGGCACATCAGACCGACAGCCACCTTCAGATTTTTTTCGATCGCCTTGTCATTCAGAGCCAGCATGCGACGGGTTGTTGGCCCGTCCACGGTCACCGGCTTTTCCATGAAGACGTTCAGACCTTTTTCGATCGCATAGGTGTAGTGAACCCAGCGGAAAGCCGGTGGCGTTGTGAGGATTACAACATCGCCGGGCTTCAGCACGTCCATGGCTTGCTTGTAGCCATCAAACCCAACGAAGCGACGCTCTGGCGGAACATCCAGCTTGCCGCTTGCTCCATATTCTTTTTCCAGGTTGCCATGGCTGGCTTCGAGATTTTTCTCGAACACGTCGGCCATCGCTACGACCTTGAGCGGCCCGTTATCAACAGACAGTGCATTGCTTGCCGCACCGGTTCCGCGACCACCGCAACCAACAAGAGCGATTTGAATTGTGTCGTCCATCGACGCATACAGACCGGCTGAGGCCGCTTTGCTGAGCGTTGCCGTAGCAGCCGCCACGGCCGCTGACGTCTTAATGAAGCCTCTGCGTGAGGCACCGTGTGAACTTGTCATGAAATTCTCCGCTTTTAAAACAGGTGGGAAAGCTCAACGAAAATGCGGAGGCAGTTTCGCCGGAAGAATCAGGAATCGTTGGAATTCGTCAGCGCCGAATTCCTGCAGGGAGCCCATTATTGCCTGGGAATCCTCCGAAAGAAAGCAGATAACCGCCTGGAGTTCTTCCGCAGCCAGACATGAGTGCGTACCGCCGGCAGGAGCGAAATGCCCAGGCATCGCCTTATGCGTCGTTGCGACCGGCGATGAGACTGGACTCCAGAGCGGGGTCAGGCAGTTCAAACTTCAATCGAAGGCTGGCTGCAGTCTGGGGACTTGTCATGGGAATCAGAATGGAAAATGCGGGCTGAAGATCTCACTGCGAGGTCAGGATCCGGATCTCGATTTTATGACGATCACGCGGCAGTTGGCCGGGCGGCGGGCGAATGTCCTGAATCCGGATGACAGTCTCCTGCTGCAAAAGCCGTCGATGCAGGTGCCTCATGAAGAGGGTCGCCGGTTCTCGCAGGACTCCGGAAGAACGCGCGGAGTCCGCAGCGCAAGTGTTCCTCGGTATTCGGCTGCAATGTGCCAAGTGTCACAACCATCCGTTCGATCGCTGGACGCAGGATGATTACTACGGCTGGACCAATTTCTTCGCGCGAGTCGATTACAAGATCATTGAAAAAAAACGGCGAGACGAAAACGTCAAGCACGAGTTCAACGGCGAACAGATCTTCCTGCAGAAAGACGACGGCGATGTGAAAAACCCGACCACCGGAAAGATTGTGGGCCAGCGATTTTTGGGCGATGCCTCCGCCAAAGCCACTGCCACGGCAGCGAAAAAAGACATCGACCGATTGCAGCAGCTGGCTCTGTGGCTGAGCGATCCGGCCAACGAACGGTTCGCGGCGACCCAAGCCAAACGCGTGTGGTTTCAGCTGATCGGAGCGGGGATTGTGGATCCGATCGACGACTTTCGCTTCAGCAATCCACCTTCGAATCCCGAACTGCTGGAGGCTTTGACGTCTGAATTTGTCGCCTCGGGCTACAGCGTTCGACAACTGATGCGACTGATTCTGAACTCCGCCACTTATCAGCTGTCTTCTACAGTGAATGAGACCAATCGTCTGGATGAAAGTCTGTTCTCGCATGTTGTTCCGCGGCGTCTTACGGCCGAACAGACTTTGGACTGCGTTGGTCAGGTTCTGCAGACTTCTGCGAAATTCGGCGGGCATCCGGACGGAACACGCGCCGTTCAGCTCAGCGGTGTTCGCAATGGCGGCAATCGCTACAGCCGTCCGGAAAACGGCGATCGCTTTTTGACGCTGTTTGGCAAACCCAGCCAGCTGCAGACGTGCGAATGTGAGCGGACCGGCGAAACGACGCTGGCGCAGACGATGGAAATGGTGAGCGGCGAATTGATTTCCGATCTGCTGCGGGACGGACAAAACAGCGTGACTCAGGCTGTGAGCAGCGATCTTTCGACGGAAGAATTTTTTAAACCAGCTTTACCGGGCTGCTCTTGTTCGGCCTCCATCGGCTGAGGAACTGGCATTGATGCGCGGCTACGTGGATGCTCGGCCGGATCGCCGCATCGCACTGCAGGATGTCGAATGCGTCGGAAGAAGTTCGCCGTCGTGAATGTCGAGCACCTGAGATGTCACGCCCAGCCGTTTTGCAACTTCCGCGGATTCCGCCGTACGACGTTTGGCGAGCGGTCCGCCAGCCATCTGCCAATGCCCGATTTCTCCGTTGGTGACAGAAACCAGTTTGACTCGATGTCCCATCGAAGCCCAGAGCGCCGCTGTCCCGCCACTTTTGTACTCCGCATCGTCCGGGTGAGCTCCGAAGCAGATGATGTTCAATTTTCCGTAGTGCAAAGTCGGAATGAACCCACGAGGTAAACTCGGGGGCGGGACAGAGACTTTTTGCCCACCAGCCTTCTTTTCGTGTCTTTCGTGTCTTTCGTGTCTTTCGTGGTCAACCTGCGTTCAGAAAGTCTTCCCGATCACACCAGTTCGCGCATCACCTTGCCGCCGTCTTCCACAAGATACTGAGGACGACCGTTGTTGTCGGCGATTGTCATCTGATCGGTTGTAATCCCCAGATGATGAAACAGCGTCGCATACACATCGCCGAACGTCACGGGACGAGCGATCGCTTCCCCGGCGATGCGGTCTGTTGCGCCAATCACCTGACCGTGTCGCATGCCTCCACCGGCCATCAACGCGCAATTCACCTGCGGCCAATGGTCGCGTCCGACGATGTTGCTGATCTTCGGCGTGCGCCCAAACTCACCCCACACAATCACGGCGCAGTCATCGGCCAGACCGCGTTGATGCAAATCTTCCACCAGCGCGCTCACGCACTGGTCAAAGACTGGAAAATCTTCCTGTTCACGCACAAAGATGGAATTGTCTGCGCGGCCTTCCGCATTCTTGCCGCCGTGCCAGTCCCACTTGCTGTAGTTCAGCGTCACGACGCGGACACCGGCTTCGATCAATCTGCGAGCCACGAGCAGACTTTGAGGAACTCGCGGCGCGCCGTTGTAGTCGATGGCAATCTTCGGATCACCCGTGCCGTAGCGTTCGACAACTTTTGGATCCTCTTTCGAAAGATCCAAAGCTTCGGCAAGTCTGGACGAAGTCAGCAGCCCCATCGCCTGTTCGGTGAACGTGTCCATGCCAGCCATAGTCATCGTGGCGTCCATATCGCGGCGAAGCTGGTCAACACTTCGCAGCAGCGATTTGCGATCCGCCAGGCGATCCAGCGACACGCCGTTCAGAACCATATCTTCTTTAGTTGGCCCCATCGGACGAAACGGCGCATGTGACGTGCCCAGGAAGCCAGGGCCTGGTTCGTTGTACGGACCATGTGTGCACGGATAACACAGACTGACGAAAGGCGGCGCGGTCGGTGTGGCGGTGCCGAGCACGTTTGAAACCATGGATCCAAACTGAGGCCAGCCACCCGACGGCTTTGGCTTTTTCGGATCTCGACCATTGAAGACCTGCACCGCGTCATGATCGGCCTGATTGCCGACCAGCGACCGAATCACTGTCAGTTTGTCGCCCATGCGGGCAAGTTGTGGGAACGCTTCACAAATGTCCATGCCGGGAACATTGGTGGCGATTGGTTTCCACGGACCAGCGAACTCTTGGGGGGCCTCGGGCTTCAGGTCGAACATGTCCTGATGCGGAGGACCTCCGACCAGATAAATCATGATCACCGATTTGGGATTCTTTTTGATCCCGGCTGCGTTTTCTGCTCGCAGAAGGGAAGGCAGAGTCCATCCGCCGGCGGTGCCCATGGCGGCCAGTGTGCCAATATTTAGCAGACTGCGTCGTGAAAAACCGTCACAAAAACGACCATAGTGGTCTTTTTGCCCATTGAGTCTCAGCATTTTTGGCGGGCTCCGGCGAGAGAAGGCGGGATGGATGTACAGCCGGAATGCGACTGCTTCGCTGGTGGGACTGTAATTGCTAACACGGAATGCCATCAGAATCCAGAGCAGAGCCGGGGAAACTTGCAGATTCCGTCCCGACAAAAGTCCTCACTTCCGCGATTTCCGGATACGTTCTTGGAGCGAATTGTCCGGGATGCCTACAATGCTCCGCTGCCCGTGGAACAGATCCAAGGCCTCCCGCATTGTCAGGACCCGCGCCAAGGTGTTGTTTTCGTCACGGATTCAGCGTTTTCGTTTAACGGATCAATAAACGATTCAATCAAAACCCGCTGGCACGGATCCAAAACAGACACCTCATGACGATCGACTGGGAAGCCTTTACCAATCACACGCTGACAACGGCCGAAGTCCGTTTGCTCGGGATGGTGGATGTTCCGTCGGTGCTGGCGCTGCAGAAGCTGATGGTTCACGAAGTCCGCCAGCAGGCTCGCACCAACGCCGCGATTCTGATCTGCGAACATCCGCCAACCGTGACTGTTGGTGAAGGTGCCTCACTGCTGGAGCTGCCTCAATCGCCGCGTGAACTGGAGTCCAAACTCATCGCGGTGCACAAGCTGCGACGTGACGGGCACGCCATTCTGCATCAGCCCGGCCAACTGGCCGCGTACGTTGTCGTGTCTCTGCCTGAGTGCAGCATGGACGAAAACGACTACCGCGCCTGCCTGCAGCGGGCCGTTGTTCAGACCTGCAAGGAAGTTCAGGTGGTGGCGTCGATTTCTCCGAACGATCCCACAGCGGTTTCCGGACGTCACGGCGTTGTGGCGGAAATTGGCCTTCATGTAGAAAACGAAGTCACCAGCTTCGGTGTCTTTCTGAATGTCAGCGCTCGTCTGGATGAAGCTCGCGAAATCGGTCGCGGGTTGCTGGGTCAGAAGGTTTCCTCGCTGAACGCCGAACGCGTCCGACCGACTCAAATGCCACAGGTGCGATCCGCATTGATTCAGCATCTCTGTGAACAACTGGGGTATCCCGACTATCATCTGCACACTGGTCATCCTTTTTTGAAACGAACCCGGACCGTAATTCATGACAAGTTTGCCAATCATCAATCAGCCGACGAATGACGCGCCCGTTGCGGATTCAATTCTGGCCAGTGTGAACATCATCGATGGCGGCCCCGTGCGCCGATTGCCTCGCTGGCTGAAGCGGCCGTTGCCGCAGCCGGGGATGGCCTACACCAGCGACGTGATTTCCGACCTGAAACTGGAAACAGTCTGCGAAAGTGCGAAGTGCCCCAATCGGACGGAATGCTGGTCGCAGAAGACCGCGACGTTCATGATCGGCGGTAACGTGTGTACTCGTCCGTGCGGCTTCTGTTCGGTGCCAAAAGGCAAAACCGAACGTCTGGAACTGGATGAACCCGAACGAGTCGCCGAAGCGGCCGCGCGACTTGGTTTGCAGTACGTGGTCATCACCTCGGTGACTCGTGACGACCTGAAAGACGGCGGCGCGGAACATTGGTACCGCACAGTTCTCGCCGTTCGAGAGAAAACGGGCGCCCAGGTGGAAGTATTGGTCCCGGACTTCCTCGGCAACCGCGCGGCGATCAGTCGAGTCATCGAAGCGCGTCCGGATGTGTTCAATCACAATACGGAAACGGTGCCTCGACTGTATCACCGAGTCCGCCGCAACGCCGACTATCAACGCACGCTGGATCTGCTGAAGCAGGTGAAGGACGAAGCTCCCGATATGCCGACCAAAAGCGGCCTGATGCTGGGTCTCGGGGAAACTCGCGACGAGCTGATGGATGTGTTTGCCGATTTGCGAGCCGTCCACTGCGACATGCTGACGCTGGGTCAGTATCTTCAGCCGACGCCCGAGCATCTTCCTGTCGACCGTTTCGTGCCGCCGGAAGAGTTCGACGAAATCGGCGAACTGGCTCGCCAGCTCGGCTTCGGCATGGTCGCCAGCGGCCCGTTTGTCCGCAGCAGCTATCACGCCGGTGAGATGGCGGAACAGTTGTCGTAATTTATTACGCACAATGTCGCCATTCACTCCACGTTATAGATATGAGCCTTTTTGGCGTCGACCAGCCTCTTTGCGCTGCCTTCGCGTTGGAACCTGCGCCGGGTGGCGAATGAGCGTGCCAGGGCGCTCGTCACAACGTCGCGTAACGGCTACTTTGTGATTCGACGGCAAACTCAGCCATGTTGCATGTTCCAGACAATCAGCATGGCAGGCTGTGGTAGTACAGAAAATAAAAGAATCAGCATCAGTAAAAGTATGCCCAGGATGACGCCTCGGCTGCTTCGAAGAGACTACGGGACGGACACAGAGGCCAGAGAGAACGGTGATTTCGAATTCCGCTGTCCCCTCGTTTACCTTCCCATACCACCTTGTGCGGGTTTTTGCCAGGCAAAGAAGCCCATCTGATTTTAGGAATCCCCGCATATCGACGACGTTGCGGGTTGCGCATTCTGCATTTTTTACACAAGCGGGAGGGCGGGCGTTTGGAAATGTGAACAAATCAACCTCGACTGTGCTTTCTGACCTATGTTTTTCTCCACACGAGGGCTGCAGCTCGTGTGATTCTTTTCTGCCTCGGATTGTCACGAGAAACGTAATTATGCTGACCGCAACACATCATTCCACTGAAAGGCATAGGCTTCCCCTTCCGGCGCGGGATGCGTACGGTTCCGTTGACGAATCACGGCGGGATATTCTGGATGCGACGATTCTGATTGTTGACGATGAAATGCTGAACATCGAAGTGGTCCAGCGATACCTTCAGATCGGTGGATTCAAAAACATCATCTCGACCGACCATTCGGGACAGGCACTGCCACTGATCGGGGCTCATCGTCCGGATCTCGTATTGCTCGACATTCAAATGCCGGATATCAACGGACTGCAGATACTCTCGGCAGTGCGATCTGATCCTGCTCTGTCTCAAACGCCTGTCATCATCCTGACAGGGTGTTCCGATCCGGAGACAAAGCTTATTGCCCTGAGAGCAGGTGCAACGGATTTGCTGGCAAAGCCAGTTCACAGTGAAGAATTGCTCGCTCGCATCAGCAATGTTCTGAAGGTCAAAGCCTTTCAGGATCAGTTAAGCTTTCATTCGGAACAGCTCGAAGACGCTGTCCGTAGCAGGACGGCCGAACTGGAAGCCTCTCGGCTCGAAGTCATTCATTGCCTCGCCCGCGCGGCCGAATTTCGCGACGACGATACGGGTCAGCATGTGCTTCGAGTCGGTCGCTATACGCGGATCATTGGCGAACAGATGGGGTTTTCTCCTGAAGAACTGGATATCCTGGAGCCAGCAGCGCAGTTGCACGACGTCGGAAAGATTGGAATCGCAGATTCGATACTTCTAAAACCGGGCAAGCTTACTCAGGACGAGTTTGAGCAGATGCAAAGACATTGCGGTTTTGGAAAACGTATTGCCGATCCAATCTCTGAATCCGATGCCAGGATCCTGCGTCAACACGCTGAGATTGGTGCGAGAATTATGGATTCTTCACGCTCTCCAATTCTGGATCTTGCGAAGCAGATTGCACTGACTCATCACGAGCGATGGGACGGCAGCGGCTATCCGCTCGGTTTGGCGGGCGAAGATATTCCACTGTGCGGTCGAATCACAGCCGTTGCTGACGTTTTTGACGCACTGAGCAGCAAGCGACCCTACAAGCCTGCATTCCCGCTGAAAAAATGCTTTGAAATCATGGCCGAAGGACGCGGAAAGCATTTTGACCCTGTCGTCCTTGATGCCTTCTTCGCAAAACGCGCCGACATCATTGAGGTTCAGATCACTTCGGCGGATACGGATTAAGTTGTCCCGCACAAACGACCCGAAATACCAACAAAGTTGTCTCGTCCATGCATAAGAACTGGTCGCACTATCGAGATCAATCGACTTTGATTGTTAATGCAGCGTGCAGAACTGTTCTCGCTGCGAGCGAATCGGGCGATCGTGTCCTGATGCATCATGTGAATTTCGATGCAGACACTCCGCCAGCAGTCCGAATGCGACTGGAATACGAAACAGCGCAACTCGCGATGTTGTCCATTGAACGAATGACCGTTCCTTTGGACTTCGAATTCCGCAGCGATTCGGCAACAATCGTCTGTCCTTTTATTGAAGGGCCGACTCTCGCGGAAAAGATCAGAACAACTGGTCTGACTCTCAATGAAACCCTCTCGATTACAGAAGACCTGCTGGAATCGTTGGCCGTCCTGCACAGCAAAGGAATCGTGCGTCGGTGCATTCGTCCTGAGGAAATTCATTTGCAGGAGTCACAGGGACGATTGCGTGCTTTCATCGGCGGCTATGGACCACTGCTGATCATGCAGGGAATGCTCAGCGCTGATGCAGCCCTGGAGATTGCAACGTATTCATCGCCCGAAGCTCTCGGAGCTTTGGAAGAAGATGTGCGGGCTTCTTCGGATCTTTACTCGGCCGGCATCGTACTCTTCGAGTGCCTGTCAGGCCGGACTCCGTTCACGGCGACGACTTCCGGCGACACGGTGTTTCACCATATGACCTCCCCGGTACCGGATCTTGCGGTGCTGAGTTCGCGAATCCCCCATGCTGTGAATGACATTGTCCTGAGACTGCTCCAGAAGCATCCTCGCGATCGTTACCAGTCTGCGGCCGGAGTTCTGTTTGACCTTCGCCAGGTAAAGACCACTCTATCCACGGAATTTCCTCAGCGCCTTGTGCTGGGCACTATGGATCGTCGCGAGACGCTGATAGAACCGGCCTTCGTGGGTCGCAGTGCAGATATGGCGATGTTGCAGTCGGAACTGGATTCGATCCGTGAGGGAGGCAGTCGTACCGTTTTGGTAACAGGAGTGTCGGGTCTTGGAAAATCAAGGCTGCTTCTTGAAATTTCACGTACGGCTGTTGCCCGGGGATTTCGAATCCTTCGCGCCAATGGACAGAACCAGATCGGTCTGGCACCGCTCGCTTCATTGCGAGGAACACTGAGTCAGTGCCTTGAAATCATTCGTCAGGATGAAGCCCTCAGGACACGTCTGGCTGCAGAACTCAGTGACCTCGGACGAGAACTGCAGACAATCACTCCTGAGATTGTGGCAGAATTGAATTTACAGATCCCGCCTGAGCGAACCGACGAACTTTCGGATCGGCGAATCTCTGTGGCATTGGCAACCTTTCTGGGGGCACTGGGGACTGCCGATCGACCGCTGCTGCTGCTGATGGACGACATGCAGTGGGCCGACGATCTGACGCTGACCATGCTGGAATGCTGGCATCTGACGAATCCTCGTCAGACGATGCTGATCGTTGGTACGCGTCCTCATGATGCAACGTCAGAGCGTCTGCGAGACACGCTGTTCTGTTCTGCACGAGTCGCTCTGGAACTACTGAACCGCGCGCATCACGATCAGTTGCTGAACTCGATGGCTGGCGGACTTCCACCACAGATTCTGGACACGGTCTGGGAGATGTCCGCCGGAAATCCGTTTGTGGCGTCGGCGGTCCTTCGTGGCCTTGTGGAAGCGGAGATTCTGGCTCCGTCGAACACCGGCTGGAAAGTTGATGACGGACAACTCCGCAATCTCCAGTTGTGCGGCGAAGCAGCAGAAGTTCTGAAACAGCGACTGTTCCGTCTGCCAGCGGAATCTCAGCAACTGCTGGCTGTCGGGGCCGTGCTGGGCAAGGAATTCGCCATTGAGATGGCGGCTGAACTCGCAGAGATTCCCGGTGAACGAGTCCTTGCACTGCTTACCGAACCCAGAAGGAACTACCTGGTCTGGGAACGATCTTCCGGCAGCGTCTGTGTGTTCATGCATGATCAGATTCGCGACGCCATCCTGAAGACACTGTCTGCCAATCGAACAGCCGATATTCATCGTCGGGCGGCAGTCTATCTAAGCCAATACGCGCCGCACCGCATCTTTGACATTGCTCTGCATCATGACGCCTCCGGCCGTACCGATCTGGCGAAAGATTTTGCCATTGAAGCGGCGGAGCAGGCGAGGATCAGCCACGCGCTGGAATCTGCTGAGCAGCAGTATCGAATCGCGCTGCGAAGTTGTTTCGCTCTGTTCGAGCAGCCGGATTTCCGGGTTCTTTATGGACTTGGTGATGTGCTGATGCTCTCCGGCCGCTATCAGGAAGCGGAACCATTCTTTGCGAAAGCCATCCAGTGCGCGGACTCGTCCGCAACCCGCGCGCAAGTCACTCTGAAACTTGGCGAACTGGCCTTCAAGGAGGATAAGAAGGATCGTGCGATTGAGCTTTGGGAATCCGCGCTGATCACCCTCGGCGGCAAGCTGCCATCGACATGGCGTCTGCCATACTCTACCGTTCGCGAAGTTGCCGTTCAGGCGTTTCATTCATTGCTGCCAAAGTTTTTTCTGGCAAAATTCAAGGCTGAACCATCAGCCGACGATCGACTAATCTGGAGGCTTCACAGTCGTCTCGCTTACGCTTACTGGTTTGTACGCAGCAAGCTGGAAGTCCTGCACTCGCATTTGCGAGGAATGAATCTGGCGGAACGATACAAGCCAACGGCGGAGCTGGCCCAGGCCTATTCAGAACATGCTCCTGCCATGAGCCTGATTCCTCTAAGTCAGCGCGGGATCGCCTATGGAAGACGATCACTGCAGATTCGTACGGAGCAGAATGATATCTGGGGGCAGGGTCAATCACTGCATTGTCTCGCGATTGCGCTCTATTCGGCCGCTCAGTTTGAGGAATGCGTCGAAGTTGGCCGTCGCAGTGTCAGAATCCTCGAACGAGCGGGTGACTTCTGGGAAAAGCATATTGCTCAGTATCAGGTCGCGGCCTCCCTGTATCGGCTGGGCCGATTTACAGAGGCTGTGCAACTCTCCCGCGAAGCATATAACTCCGGCCTTGCTGTCGGCGATTATCAGGTTTGCGGAAACATCATCGAAGTCTGGGCTCGTGCAAGCAACGGTGACATCCCTCCAGCGGTCCTGCAGATTGAACTGGACCGCCCGCGAGCCGATGTTCAGGGCCAGGCTCACGTTCTTCTGGCCAAAGGTATCTGCCTGATTTCTGAAGGTCGATTCGAGGAAGCCTCTGAGATCTTTGATCAGGGAATTCTGGCTGCAAAAGGTGCCGGGATCTCCAATACTTACACCTCGCCGCTTTACGCCTGGAAGGCGACGGCGCTGCGTTCTTACCTTGAGGGCAACTCGCCGCTGACTCGCCGACCCCGCCGCTGGATTATACGGGAACACCGCCGGGCAGCGTTTCGGGCTGTGCTGATCGCTCTTCGATTTCGCAACGAACTGCCTCACGCACTGAGAGAGTATGCATGGGCTCACGTCTTTCGAAATCGAAATCGCGTGGCAGTTCTGCTTCTGAAAAATAGTGTCCGGATCGCACGACGCCAGAGGGCGGAATACGAAGTCATTCAAAGTGAATTGCTGCTCGAGAAGATTCGAGTTGAGCTGGGATGTCACCGAGCAGAATCGTCGCTGGAACATGCGGAACGCCGACATGCGGCCTTTCGCAGTGAACAGCTGCCGCAGCGGATGCTTTCTTCTGTGTCACTTGTGGATCGCTTCGACTCTTTGCTGGAATCCGGCCGTCAAATTGCGGTCGCAAACGATCCTGCAACGATCGCAGCAACTGCTGTTGATGCCGCCCGACGGCTGCTTAGAAGTATTCACTGTGAAGTTGTTCGACTGGATGACCACGGCCAGCCAGTCACGAACAGTGAGTCCATCAAGTCAACTGTGTTGACGGCCATTAAGTCTCTGGATGCCGTGACTGCAAACTCCGGCATGGAGTTTCGCTCATTGCTCGTGTGTCCCATCGTGGTGCGGTCCAGAGTAACGTCGTGCCTCGTGGTGGGGAACTCTGAGGTGCGTGACTTGTTCGGCGCCAATGAACTTCGGATTGCGAGGTACATTACAGCCATTGCCGGCGCGGCACTTGAAAACGCGGATGGATTTCAAAGTCTTCAGGAACTCAATGCCAATCTGGAGAATATCGTTGAGGAACGAACGGCGGTGGTCGAAGCTCGATCCGCTGAGTTGCTGGAAACCGCCGACAGTCTCCGCAAGACTCAGACACAACTTGCAGCGGCTCGAGATGCGGCAGAACAGGCCAGTCGAGCAAAGAGCAATTTTCTGGCGCACATGAGTCACGAGATTCGGACACCCATCGGCGCTGTTCTCGGTTTCACAGAGTTGCTGCTGAACGGAGACACGCCTCTTCAGCCAGAGCAGACATCCCATCTGAATCGCGTGTTGAGCAATGGGAATCATCTGCATCGACTGTTGAATGATCTTCTTGATCTGTCAAAGATCGAAGCCGGACAACTGACGATTGAGTCTATTCGGTGCGATCCTTACGCGCTGCTGTCCGATGTTCTTTCGTCACTGCAGTCGCGAGCCGTCGACAAGAATCTCAAACTATCGCTGCGAGTGCCCAACCGGATACCAGAAACGATTCTTACAGACCCGACTCGCCTGCGACAGATCCTGACCAACCTGATCGGAAATGCCATCAAGTTTACGGAAACAGGAAGCGTCGATCTGATTATTGATACAGTCCTGACAACGGGACAGTTGAGGATTCAGATCGTGGATACCGGACCGGGAATTCCCCCGTCGGCCATGAAGGATGTGTTCGAACCGTTCAAGCAGGCGGATGTGACAGTTGCGAGGAGATTCGGAGGCACAGGACTGGGTTTGCCTATCAGTCGCCAATTGGCTCAGGCACTTGGTGGTGGAATAGAACTGGTCAGTGAACTTGGCTTTGGAAGTACCTTTACGGTCACGATTGCCACAGGTCTGCTGAACGAGATTCGAATGCTGAACGCTGCAGAAGCGGAGTCTTCGCTTACGACTCCGATCTCGGCAGGTCAACCAATGGCGAATCTGAAAGGTTGCCGCATTCTCATTGCAGATGACGTCGAGGCGAACCGTGAACTGTTTGCTCTGGTACTCCGCAGAGCCAATGCCGAGTGTTACCTTGCAGCCGACGGGCAGGAAGCTGTCAACCTCATTCAGCGGGGGAATTTTGATCTGGTTCTGATGGACATGCAGATGCCGGTCATGAATGGATATACTGCAGCGCGAGCACTGAGATCAGCCGGGATAACACTGCCGATCGTCGCAATTACGGCAAACGGTATGGAGGAAGATCAGGATAAATGCCGACAGGCTGGCTGCTCGGGCTATCTGACGAAGCCGATTTCGATGGCCACGCTGCTGCGAAGCGTCTCAGAGCAACTCGGCCGACCTTTTGATCAGATTGTGTCTCCAGGGAAATCCGCTACGTCCAGTGCAGCACCCGTTTTCCAGGCGGCTGCTCCCACTTATACGGCGCCCGGTTCGAAAGCATCTTCCCGGCCAGAGCTCGAATTGCCTGCAGATCCCGTGTTTCGCGAATTTGCATTGCGGTTCCTGTCAAAGGTTGAACTCGCACTGCCGGAGATTCAATCAACGATTGCCGCGTCTGACTGGACGCGATTGTCTCAGATTGGACACTGGATCAAAGGGACGGGCGGAACTGTTGGTTTAATAAACTACACCAACATGGGGATCGCGATTCAGGATTTCGCCCGCGATAAAGATCCTGTCGGTGCAAGACTGGTAGCAGCCGAACTGGCTTCGATCACCAGGGCTCTGCGCTGCGAGTGCAACACCGAAGTTCTTTCCGGAAAGCAATTCGGCACAACTTTACAAAATCTGCAGATGACGTGAGAACTGGAAAATGCTGCCAGCGCGACCCAAGCTTTGCATCAAAGTTTTCCTGTCCTTCGTAACTCGTTCCACATACGTGCGGGAATCTACTTAACGTTTCTTGCTTCACCAAAGTCACCACGACAGCCTGTCAATAACAGCCCATTGAGATTCTGCAAGTGCAGCTCTATCGTGCAAGACGGTTCATTTCATTCAACCGTCATCGCAGGATAAAAAGAATGTCTGTACAACAGATTGAAGTCTCTTGGGAACAGGATTACCAGGATCGGATGAATCCCGCGCTGATGACCAGCCTGCTTCGGACATCCATTCCAGCGCTGGAACAATGTGACTGGCAGATTACAGAAGTCAAAGACGGATTTTGTGAAACGCTTCTTCCTCTGAACAAAGCCACGACAAATCAACACGGCACACATCAGGCCGCGCTGATCTCTCTCTCGGCCGACTATACGGGTGGTATGGCTTTGGCAACTTTGCTGCGAGGAGTTCCTCTGGCGGGAATTCACGCCTGCCGTAACGAAGTTTCGGCATCACTCTGGCTGGCAGGCATGAATGTCCGGTACAAAAGCCCGAGCACCGGTCATCTGACCGGCATCTGTGAAATCGAGCCGGTTCAGGCTGAAGAAATCCGCCGTCGCTATTCCCGAGGCAATCGTGTTCTGGCGACGTTGCACGTACGATTCTATGCCAACGGCGAACTTGCGGCTGAAGCCGAGATGAAGTACTTCGCTCAGCCCACGATCCAGTTGACGCCCGCTGCACCTCAACCGTCTCGCTCGACACTGTTCAATCACAAACTTAAGGCGTCGGCTCGTATGATCGCTGGTGTGCGAGGCAAGTCGTCTGCTCGAGCGAAGCTGCGAACACATTGTCCTCACGCTGGTTCTGTCGCCGGACCTCATGGGCACCTGCTGGCTGATCATCTAAATTCGATCCTGCCGCAACTTCAGGACATGGTACTCACGCGCTCTCAGCATATTGATGAAATGATTCAGCAGGTTCCGGGGCTCCGCCAGGTTGTGCTGGCAGGGGCCGGGCTGGATATGCGGTCAATTAAACATGCGGCCAATCATCCGGATGTCGTTTTCTTTGAAGTGGATCTGCCGGAAATGATCACCGAGCGAGAGCGAGTGATTAAGCTGCTGCCGAAGGACTACAGCCACCAGAGGGTGATGTTGAAGGCGGACTTCAAAACCGATGACCTGGCAAATGTTATCGGAGAGCATGAACGCTTCGACCACAGGGTTCCAACAGCCATCATCTTCGAAGGCTGTTCGATGTACTTTTCAGAAGCCGAGAACCTGCGACTTTGCGCCGCGTTTCGTGGACTCCTGCAGCACCCGCTCAGCTGCCTCTGGATCGATTTTGTGGATACCAAAGTGGTGACTCGTCGCACAAACGATCAGAGAATCATCAGTTTTCTGGAAGGCATGGACTCCATCGGCGAGTCGTTCATTTTTGGAACAGACGACCCATCAGAGTTGCTCCAGCCTGCTGGGTTCGAGATCGTTGAAACGATATCTGCCGGGGCTTACCTCGACGATCCGGATCCTGTTCTGGGCACCTATTCGTTTTCGATCGCCCGACCGTGAGGACGGTATTCCTCCGGCGAAACGAGGCACAAACCCTCTCTCGGATTTCCTGCACAACGGTATGTGGAAGTACCTCAGGGATAACGGTCGCCGGGAGAGGCGATCGCCTGGAATACACCGCATTGTTTGCATGGAAACACTCAATTCAGGGGGATCGTTTCCCCGAATCTGAGTACTTTTTCCCGTTCACCGACCATTTGCCCAGACCGTGGCTGGAAGACCTGTCGATAAGTGCGAGCGCAGGAGGAGGCAAGCACTTCACGGCACCACCAAATGTTGTCTGTGCAACGGTGTCGTGGAAGAAAGGACGCTCCCATTGCATTGATTGCAAAGAACGCCAAATGATAAAGCCTTACGTTCAAGTTGCTGCGAGCCTGTTCCTGGTTTTCCTGGCTCAGCAAAAGACACATGCACAATTTGGAGCAACGTTGAGCGGCGTTGGGCCTGTCAGTCGGTCGATGGCTGGTGCGACGACCGCTGCTCCCGTTGATACCCTCGGCGCGTTTCAGTGGAATCCGGCCACGATATCCGCATTGCCTTCATCGATGGATTTTGGATTGGAGTTGCTGCTGCCGCATTCGACTCTGGCATCAACCGTGAATGCCGGAAGTCTCGCGCCCGGATTTCCCGCTGCAACAGTTTCAGGTTCTAACAATAGTGACACCGGCGTGTTTCCCCTTCCCGAATTTGGCGTGGTCCTGAATTCCGAGGACTCAGACTTTTCGTATGGGCTCGGAGTGCTGGCCGTCGGTGGATTTGGAGTGAATTACCCCGGAAGTTCCACCAATCCGATGCTGACTCCTCCGCTTCCCAATGGGCTGGGTGTCGGTCCAATATACACACAATATCAAATGATGCAGGTCATCCCGACGGTTTCGTATCAGGCGTCGGAGCGCCTTTCTATCGGCTTTTCTCCCATCATCAATCTGGCGGGACTATCGGCAGATCCAGGGATCCTCGCCGCGCCCGACAATGCGGGAGGAAGCGGATTTCCGACTTACCCACCGATGAATCACGGTGCGTTTCAATGGGGAGCCGGCTTTCAATTGGGTGCGTTCTATGTCACCGATTCCGACTGGCAATATGGAGCGTCCTTTAAGAGCACTCAGTGGTTTAAGGACTTCGAATACAATTCTCGAGATCAGGTCGGAGCATCGCGGCAGATTCAATATAAGCTGGACGCACCCATGATTATCTCTGTTGGCACCGCTTACACCGGCTTTGAGAAGTGGCTGCTGGCCGTGGACGGTCGTTATCTCAACTATTCGGATACTCGAGGCTTTTCGAGCACCGGATTCACTCCGACAGGGGCGATTTCCGGCCTCGGCTGGAATGACATCTATGCACTCTCGCTCGGGTCTCAGTACCAGATGACCGACGCCGCTTCCATGCGACTCGGTTACTCATTCAACACGAACCCGATTGATGATGAAAATGCGTTTTACAACGTGGGTTCCCCATTGATCATTCAGCACGGTGCTTACATGGGCGCTTCCTACGACGTGACGGCGCGGTTCACAGTTTCGTTTGCATATTCGCACTATTTCGAGAACTCCATCAGTGGCCCAATTCAGTCGCCCGGCGGTCCAATCCCAGGAACCAACGTGACGTCCAGCGCATCGGCCGACTCGCTTCTCTTTGGGGCTACAGTCACGTTCTGATTTGAGCGTCGATCAACAGGAAATTGCTGAACTCCCCAACGGACTATTGAACTGTGCCACTTCATCATTGAGCCACCACGGTTAGAGAACGTGCTAGCTAAACCTCAAGACTTTCTTAGCCGCGCTCGGCACAGCAACCGCCACTCAGCCTGTTTCTTTCTCTGACTCAAATCGCGATCTCGTCTCAACCCAGACTGGGGCTGGCGACTTGAACGTCAGTGCACTGCCGTTGTCGTCCCGAAAACCGATTGATTCGGCGTGCAGGCACATTGGTGGTTCCGACGGCAACAGTGTGTGATTGCTGCCAAGCTGGTGATTGGGCAGGTAGGCCGGATCACCGACGATTGGAAATCCCAGATGCCAGAGGTGGGCGCGGATCTGATTGGTCCGGCCAGTGAGCGGGATCGCTCGAACAAGCGAAGTGCCATCGTCCAGCCGCTGAATCACTTCGAATGCGGTGCTCGCTTCATCGCCGTCTGGATCGATCAGACGAACTCCGCCCTGATCGGCCTCGCGCCCCAGCCGAGCGTCGCAGGAAAACTGATCATCGGACGGATGACCATGCACCTTCGCAAGATAGTTTTTGGCAACACGGCGATTCTCAAACTGCTTCTGGACGATGGATGCCACTCGTTTTCGTTTGCACAATACCATCACGCCGGACGTATTCGCATCCAGCCGATGGACAATATGCGGTCGGCAGGGAAACCAGACGATGTTCAGAATGTTGCGCAGCGTATTGCGATTGAATCGTCCGGACGCATGAACCGGAAGCGGAGCCGGCTTGGCCAGAATGATGAACTCGTCATCTTCATGCAGCACCCGAATATCGGCGGAAACATCAGGTTCAACCGACATCGGTTCCAACTGATCAAACCGTTCGCCTTCACGGACAGGTCGATCGGGAGACAGCGGCAGCGCTTCCTCGACCCACGCTGATCGACGGCGACGACGCACAGGTTGAGCCGGCACGATTTTGGATTCCGCGATTCGCTGCAGCCATTCCTGTCGCTCAATCTGTGGATGCAGATCGGTGAGAAATCCAATCAGCGTCATCCCAGCGCATCGCTGCGGCACATTGAGCGGACGACGGTTCAGGCATGGCTGGCTGCCGGGCAAAGGTGTGCCCGCCTTTCGGATTTGCTCATGACGTGACGTGATGAGTTCGTCCATCGTCTGAGCCGCCTCCCGATAACACGCCGGGCACGACTTGCCGGGCGCGTATTCGGGTAACTGCTGCTGTTCGGCGGTGACGACAGCCTGACAGATGTAACACTGAGTCGTCGGAGTTTCCTGAAGTGAAGGATCCACGGCGACTCGCTGATCGAACACGAAACATTCGCCGTGATAATGATCGCCGCCCACTTCTTCGAAGTACTTCAGAATTCCTCCATCCAGCTGATACACGTTGCGATATCCGGCCATCTCCATAAACGGCCCCGCCTTTTCGCAACGGATCCCGCCCGTGCAGAACATCACGATCGGCTCGTCCTTGAGTTCCTCCGGCAGGCGAGCCACGCCTTCAGGAAATTCGCGGAAGTGGTCCAGTCCCATTTTGATGGCATTGTCGAACGTGCCGAGGTCGTATTCGTAGTCGTTGCGAGTATCCAGCAGATGGACTTTGCGACCTTCGTCCAGCCACTTCTTGAGTTCTTTGGCGGGCAGCTTGGGCGATGTTTTCTGAGCTGGTACCACGCCGTCGATTCCGAAGGCGATGATCTCTTTCTTGACCTTCACCAGCATGCGATTAAACGGCTGATATTCGTTCGCACTTTCCTTGGGCTGCAGATCGGCAAATGCAGGATCGGATCGCAGGTAGTCCACGAAACTGTGAATGGCATCCGGCAGACCGGCCACGAAAAGATTGATGCCTTCGTGGCTGAGCAGAACCGTTCCCTTCAGATTCAGCTCCACCGCCCGCCGTCGAATGGAGGTCCGCCGTTCGTCCAGATTGTCCAGCGGAACAAATTTGTAGCACGAAATATTCACGATGGCGGCGGGGGCCGCAGCAGGAGTCGTTGACGGTGTGGCAGTTGTCATAGTGGAGGAACCGCAAAGAATTCAAACGGTTTGATGGAACAAAATCATTTCGCCAGGAAGCAGGAGGACAGTATAACGTTCAGGACAGTCGGTTTCCTGTGCAATCAGGATCCTCCGGCCGACGAACAGCAAAACCCGTGAGAATGCGACGCTGCCGCACACTGTTGTGCGTTTCGAGAACGCTGGGGTCTTGTTCTGAACTGCGATCACCGCTAGTGTTCCGTTCTCAAATCTCAGCAGGCTTCGCATTTGTGGCGGGCCGTTCTTTTCTATGACGTTGCACAGTGCGAAAGTCTCGGATGAGCCAGGACATTCAGGTCTTTGAATTTGAGCAGGCCGGCGACGTCCTGATTTTGGTCGCTCATGGCCCGTTCATGGAGTTCCGGGACAATGATATCCGTAACGCCTACAACGAAGCGTATCGTCGGCTGAGCGAACCCGGGATCAGGCATCTGCTGGTCGATTTTTCTTTGCTGGAATATTTTGGGTCGACGTTTGTCAGCATCCTGATTCGTCTGGCGAAAAAGGCCCGCGCCAACAAAGGCGAAGCTGTGCTATGCCACCTGTCCGACAACATGAAGGACATGTTGAAAACACTGATGCTTCTGGAAAACACAAAGACCGATTTCTACTGGCTGCCCTATCCGACTCGAGAAGCCGCGCTGACCGCTCTGAACGCGCGAGAGAGTGCCAGTTAATCGCTTTCGCATCGGGTGTCGTTTTCCTGCAACATGAGGAATCCGCCGGATAGTCGCTCTGGTGGGTGATGTCGAGGGAAATCACACACCATCGTGGCCTCGCACGTGGCCATTGGATTTTTTTTGCTCAGGATAGATTGCAGACTCACAGCAGCACCTGTCAGAGGAATTGGCCACTGACATCCGTGCTGTCACCTGTCTCGCATCCTGATGTAATCCCCATGGCTCGAACGCTAAACCAACTTCTTGCGATTCTGACGACCGGCCCGAAAAAGAATCGCCGCCGCGTTGGATCCAATCCCGTCCCGCTGGAGGTTCTGGAGCAGCGACAACTACTTTCGGCGACAAGTGCGCAGGCCTTCCATCGATCGGGCCAGACATTTCTCACCTGGACCGAAGACGGAAGCGTCACCGGCGAGAAATACAACATCTATCGCTCGGCTTCCCCGATCACGACCGCCAACATTTCCTCAGCAGAGAAACTGACGAGCAAGTGGGGCCCGCTGGACGACAACACGTCGGTGCATTCGCGAGTGGCCCCGAACTCTGGCGCGCCAGGGAATTTTGTTATTCAGGATCTTGGCACTCCGCTGTCTGGCGAGAAAGGGCTGTTCGTTTATACCACGCCTGCGGCACAATCCGGCTCGTGGTACTACGCGGTTACGCAAGTCACTGCTGGCGTTGAAAGCCGCATTTTCACCGCCGGCGCAAACTCTCTGAACACAGCGGTTTCCGAGCTTGTTGCGACACCGACACCGGTCCTGACAGTTTCCAATGCCAGCGGAAAAGGTCGAATTTACACGCAGTACATGGACTACGCAAAATGGAATCCGACCTTCCAGGGCTACGCCTACAATTACTCGGTGGCCTTGCCCGACAATTATAATCCAGCTGTCGCCTGGCCATTGAAGCTCATGCCGCATGCGTATGGTGAGCGACTGCGGATGGAACCATCGGCAGAATATGGTTGGCCGTGTATTGAGGTTTTCCTCGACGACTCGGGCGGCGGTGCGCCGGGCCAGCGATCTCAGACCTGGTGGTATGGCTTTGCAGCGGACCACAACTACCTGACCAGCGGATCAGTACCGACGAGCGGTCGAGTTGAGAACTTCACTGAGCAACGAGTCCTGAAGACGATCGACGAAGTTTCATCTCAGTTCACCGTCGATTCATTGCGAGTTCACTCGCAGGGCAATTCCATGGGAGCCTCCGGGTCTCTGTCATTGGGAATGCGTTACGCGAACGTGTTCTCTGGAATCTTTGCCAGCGAACCGATGACGAACTACGGCACAAGTCCTGGCTTCCAGGATGACTTCACTGTGCTGTGGGGGAGCAAAACGTCCAATCTGCCGATCGTGAACAACGGGACTTATGCGGGACCGCTGAAAAAATACGATGGTCTCGGCGTTTACAACTGGATGAATCACCATGAGCAGCTGACAAATCGTCGTGGGGACCCCATGGCCTTTTTGATGGTCGGTCATGGCAAAGTAGACGACGTCATCGACTGGGCCACGCAGGGCCAGCCATTCATCGCCGCTCTGAACGCTGGGAATGTCGGCTTCACTGCCGAACAGCGAAACGGCTGGGATCATAACTGGATGGGCTTTGACTTCTCGCTAGACAGCATGTTCAGTCCGGCAGACGGCGGCCTGAGTGCCTGGGCGTATCCCCGAAACGTCAGCTTCCCTGGCATTACGAAAGCGACGGGGTCCGGACCTGAACAGCCTGGTCCGACCGGCACTGATTTTTACAACATGAAGATTGAGTGGTCGGTGCCATGGAATCAGTTTCACAGCAACATTGTAGACACGCCGACAGCCTATGAAATTTCCGTGCGGTCATCCACGGTTGCTCAGTCAGCCAACGTCACACCCCAGCGCACTCAGGCGTTCAAGCCGTCTCCCGGCACATCGATCAGCTGGAAAAATGTGAATAATGTTACGGGACAGGTCGTTCAATCAGGAACTCTGGCCGTCGACTCCAAAGGACTCGTGACTCTTCCCGTGGTCACAATCGGGACGGGAACCGGAAACCGGCTGATCCTGACAACTCAACTTGTCCAGACCACAACACCTGTCGTCACAGGCCCAGCGGTGACCACGACTTCAATGGTGCCAAACATTGCCTGGCAGGGCGCCGACAACGCAGTTTCCCATGATCTCATGGTGAGAAATCTGAGCACAGGCGTGACGGTGATTCGCAGGCCGGTCACCGGGCTGAATTACACGCCCGTGTCACCCCTGGGCATTGGTCGCTACCGTATCAACGTTCGCTCCCGCTATCAAACGGGACTGTTTTCCGCCTGGTCGCCGGCGAAGGATTTTCGAATTACAACGGCTCCGGTGGTTGACGCGGTGGCTTCGCCGGTTTACTCCGGCCTGCCCTGTGTCAGCTGGAGCTCGCTGCCTGGTGCGGCAACCTATCAACTTCGCATCAACAACCTGACAACCGGAGTCGCCGGAGTCTTGGTCCATAACAACATTCTGACCACTTCGTTTCAGATTCCCGACAATCTTGGCCTGGGCCGGTATGCCGTTCAGATTCGCGGGGTGGATACCGCCGGCCTTGTTGGGCAGTGGGCCGTGCCACAACGATTTACATCTGCTGCTGCAGTCACCCTGCTGTCGCCCGGGCTTCCGACGTTTAATACTCGGCCGACGCTGACATGGCAGGCTGTGCCAGGCGCCATCCGTTATGAAATGACGCTGAAGGATCGCCTCACAAATGCCACAGTGGCCAGCAGTCCCAACATTCTTAACACCAGCTGGAGGCCGACAAACGCATTGCCGGTCGGTGATTATCGCTGGTGGGTCCGAGCCTACAGTGCCTCGGGAATCATTGGTGGCTGGAGTGTCTCCAAAGACTTCAACGTCGGAGGCAAGCCAACACTGCTGAGCATTCCGGCCACAACATCTGACCGCACGCCAACGTTTTCCTGGACTGCGGTGGATGGTGTCGCCAGCTACGAAATCTGGATTGCTCTCGGAGACGCGAACGTCGTTGTCGTGAATGTCAAGAACCTCCCGACCAACTCTTATACTCCGCTTAACGATCTTGCTCCTCGAAGTTATCGAGTTTGGATTCGGGCCGTGAGTACGGCAGGAGTCGTCAGTGCATGGAGCTCACCAGTGACGTTCACCGTGACGGAGACATTCACTATGTCACCGTCTTCATTGGCAGGCTGACCAGGAATTCGGTTCCCTGAGACGTCGACTCCACCAGTTCGATTTCGCCTCCCAAAGTCTGGCGGGCCAGCTGGCGGCAGACGAACAGACCCAGTCCGGTGCCATGATCCTTCGTCGTGAAGTATGGCTGAAAAATCTGCTGCTGAGCATCCCGGCTGATACCGTGGCCTTCATCGCGGACGCGGATTCCTATGCGATCCCCGGCGCCGTTCCCGGCAGGCATCCGCTCGGTAGAAATCTCCACAGTCGCGCCTTCCTGCGTTGCATCCAAAGCATTCAGGATCAGATTCAGCATCACCTGCACCAACTGGTCATAGATCGTCCGAATATGAGGGATGTCGGTTGCAAAGTGAGTCGTCGCGGTCTTGCCCTTCCAGCGTTTGTAGTACTTCGCGATATTCAAAGCGTCGTTGATCGCTGCCTGAACATCGACCGTGGATTCCTGCTGATTGGTCGGTCGACTGAAACTGGTGAGTTCCCGCAGAGTCCTCTGAATGCGCGTCAACTGGCCGTCGACCATGTCGAGACGTTCCTTTACGTATTCATCCGAGTTCTTTCGACTCAGCATCTGCACGATGGAACTAATCGAAGCCAGGGGATTTCCCACTTCATGCGCAATACCGGCCGCAAGCAGTCCGAAGGCCGCCTGCTTTTCCTGCTGCACCAGCATTGCCTGCGATTCCTGAAGTTCCTTGGTGCGAGTGGCAATGCGTCGTTCCAGCAATTGTTGATTGGACTGCAATTGCTCATTAAGAATGGCCAGTCGCTGTCCGGCGGACTTCAGAAGGCCAGTGAGCGCAATAATGGCCCATGCCGCCCAGCCGAGAAAGATGAGCGTCAGAATCACAGTGATGATGTTGGATTGGTCGGGCGACAGTTCGTAATACCCGGTCTTCGGAGCATCCTCCTGCGTGACTGCGTTCTCAATCCCGTCGATCTCAACAGGAATTGTGGCCGCCTGAGCGACGTACAGCCCGAGCACAATGTAGCTGATGGAATGCAGACCAAAGGTCGCAAAAGTCAGCGAGGGTGAATGCCGAATCGCACACACCAGCAGGGACAGAAAATAGTAGAAGCGAAACGGACTGCTGACCCCGTCATCAAAGTGACACAACAGCCCAATAAACAGAGCTTCCATCAGCGAAATGCCAATTCGATAATTGGCCAGAAGCACCTTTCCCTTGCGGCTGGCGATCGTATCCAGCAGCGCGTAGAAAGCGCCCAGAGTCAACATCGCATTCAGTTCGGGTCGGCCGGCCGATCGCTGTACAAGGTTGACGTAAAGATAGCCGATGCACAGCCCGAACCAGCGAATGCGAACCGTAATCGATTCGGCCTCGGATTCCCGCCCCACCGGGTCGAACAACCGCCCGGCTGCTGCGGCCGTAAATGCGGCCGGCAGGCGCATGATTCCCGATGGTGTATCAGGTGGCAGCTTTTTGCCGGGACCTTCAGCTTTACCGGAACTCATCTGTCATTCCCTGGAACCATGGCTTACAAAAACCGGCAGGAAATGCCTGAGGAATTTCTGTCTGCGGAAGACGTAACGCGCACGCACGCGGTCTCTGGCAGGACTTTTACCTGTTCTGGAATTGTTTCGAAACCCCTCGCCCCATCATCCGATACTCTCGAACACACAGTTTTCATTTTCGGTTCAGCAGCAGGTCAGAAGATTGTTGCCCTCCCGGGCTTCGTTTTTCAACCTGTGAACCCGGCTTTGAATGGAGCGGAGCTGATGAGCAGAGCGGTCAATGTTTTGGCACTCGTCCGTGACGGTCAGCGTTACGTCTTTATGTACGACGACAACAGTGTTGAGACCGTGCTGGCTCAGCTTGCCGAGTTCGCTAACGATCCGGAACTTGATTTTACATGGTATGATGCAGCGATGCTCTCACAACGCGTGCGACACCTGCAGGCTGAGGAAGAAGAAGCACGCACGGAAGATTTCCCGTCGTTCTTTTGAGGCTGTTTCATGTCGATGTCGTCAGCGATTCAGGCCTTTCTGAATTACCTGCGGATTGAACGCAACGCGTCCGATCTGACGGTGAAGTCGTACGCTGATGATATGTCCCATATCTCCGAATTTTTTCTGGAACAAACCGGGGCCGTGCCTGAACCCCGGCTCGTGGAAGTCGCCATTCTGCGTTCCTATGTTTCGTACCTGCACGAATGCGGATATGCGAGAACGACCGTCGCCCGCAGACTCGCCTGCCTGAGAAGCTTCTTTCGTTACTGCAATCGTGAAGGAATTTGCGAAACAAATCCGGCCAAACCCCTGCGAACGCCGCGCGCCGGACGCAAGCTGCCTCACTTTCTGACCACCGATCAGGTGGGCGATCTGCTGATGGCGCCTCCCGCGAACTCAGCCGCCGGTCTGCGAGACCGCGCGATCCTGGAAACCGTGTATTCGGCCGGACTGCGGGTGTCCGAACTTGTCGGCCTGAACGTTTCTGACTGGGATCGGCCTTCTGGTATTCTGCGAGTCCTGGGGAAAGGACGTAAAGAGCGTCTCGCCCCTGTAGGAAGCTATGCAACAAAAGCGCTTGATCGCTGGATGGAAGTTCGGCAACCTGATGCCAAAGCCCTCGAAAAGCAGCGGGCCGCCATTTTCTTGAACCGTTTCGGGCGACGCCTGACGACTCGCAGCATTGGCCGGATGCTGGAGACGCACATCCTGACGGCCGGGCTTTCTCAGCAAACTACGCCCCACACTTTACGGCACAGTTTTGCGACTCACCTGCTGGATGGCGGCGCCGACCTGCGAAGCGTGCAGGAGCTGCTGGGCCACAAAAGCCTGACCACAACGCAGATCTACACCCATGTGAGCACTCGTCGACTGCGAGAGACGTACGAAAAAGCTCACCCGCATGCGGCCCGCAACCGGGCTTCCTGATTTAAGACTGTTTGGCCGTCCGATTTTGGAGGCGTTGGGGAATCCTGTTCGCCATCGCCGATGGAATCTGATAAAAAACCGTTCGGCTCACAGAAACGTTGGGTATCGCAGAACGCAGCGGTGCTCGGACTGCCCCACAGTCGCCGGTCGGGAAGATCGCGGCAAAGAATTTCAGCCTGGGAAGACAAGGATGTCTGAACCTTCGATCGTATCAATGCTCGAAACACCCCCACCTGTCACCACTGGCTCATTGCTCCAGTTTTCGGACGATCCCATTGCCTGCATGAAGCGTCTTCATCGTGAACACGGTGACTTGGCCGTTCTGGCGGATGGCGATCAGAGGTTGGTCTTCGTCTTCTCCCCGGAACTCAATCGGCTGGTTCTTTCGGACACTCAGGCCTTTGAATCTCGGTTCTTTGCTGTGCGTGGCAACCGCAAGTCGGCTCAGCGACGTGTGACATCCGGTCTGCTCAGTCAGAACGGAACCGAACATCGGGACGGTCGGCGCATGATGAAAGATGTCTTCGCAAAGAAGGTCCTTCCGGCGTATCACGAAACCATCTGCAAACTTTCCAATGAACTGACCCAGGGATGGCAGGTTGGGGAAACCTGCGATCTGAACTCCGAGATGGTTCAGTTCATGCTGCGGATGACCAGCGCCTTGTTGTTCGGTGTGGACGACGCAGAGTTTGCGCTGAAGCTGGGTCATCTGATTGACCGCTGGGCTCACCGAAATCATGAAATCGGCATGGGTGCCCTGGTATCTGCTCCGCAGTTTGCGAAGGGTTATGATGACCTGCTGTCGCAGGCTGAGGAACTGGAACAATCTGTTCGTGAAATGTTTTCACGTCACCGCAGCGTTGAGCACCAGCAGGTGAACATTCTGAGTCTGCTGTTTCAGGCTCAACAATCAGAGCAGCATCTAACGGACGATCAGCTGACCGGCCATGCTACGCTACTGTTTGCCGCCGCTCATCTAACAACGGCTCATACCTTCAGCTGGACACTGTTTCTGCTCTCGCAGCATCCGGAAGTCCTTCAGAAACTTCAGGTCGAACTGTCGCAGCATGTTGCCGGGGAAATCCCAACACTTGAAGAACTTGAACGCCTGCCTTATCTGGACAGCGTGATCAAAGAAAGCATGCGAGTCCTTCCGGCGTCGTCGTACTCACAGCGTATTGCTGTTGAGCCGACCTCGATCGGCCCGGTCCGGATCAATCCGGGAACTCCGGTAATTTTCAGCCAATACATTACGCACCATCGACCGGACCTTTACGAAAATCCCGATCAGTTCATCCCGGAACGCTGGGCCACGATTACGCCGTCACCGTACGCCTATCTGCCGTTCGGCGCCGGGCCTCGGATGTGCATCGGAGCACCGCTGGCCATGGTGGAGATTCGCACGGCTCTGACCATCATGCTCAAGCGATTCAATTTCCAGATTCAGCCGATGAGCACAGTCAATGGACATGTGATTTCCACGATGCTCGGCCCCACATCGTCGATCAATGCCACGCTGCTGCCGGCCACCCAGATGCCGCAGACCGTTCCGGTCCAGGGCTCCATCCACAAACTTGCGGAACTTCCCCCCGCCGCACGCCCGCAGGCGGTTACGCGAGCGGCGTAGATTTCTGGACGAGTGAGGCAGGCGACCAGCCTGGGGCACATCGGTCGACGGCGGAGGTCCGTAGCGGAAGCCGCCAAGGCTTTCGGGACCTTGGCTTTGCCCGTCGCTCGGCCGAAACGCTTGGCGCGTTCCGCTACGAAGTGAGTTAGCGACTGGCCGCTCACTCTACTTTGCAACGGAAACACCAATCCGCACTCTACCGTCGAACGGTGATAAGCTCGTCCGTCGGATTTTGCGTCAGCAGCAAACTTCGGAAATGATACTCCTGCGGCTGAGCGTTGCTGTGCAGTTGCAGGCCAATCGCACAGGCCTGAAGCATCTCCGGCTTATCGGTGAAGTCGAAGATTTCTTTGCCGTTGGCGGCGAACCGGATCCGGTCGTCGATGACGAGAATTTCAATCTGGTTCCACTGGCCCTTCTTTTCAACTTCAGCACCAGCTCCGCCGGGCACAACGCGGTTGCGGCGATGCGCATCCCAGATGCCCCAGTCGTGACAGAACATCAACAGCGGGCCTTTGAAGCCAAACGTGTTATCACCGGCATCGGTAAACTGTTCGCCCAGGGCGGCTACGGCCGAGTGCATTATGGAATGCTTGTCGCTCATCGTCTGCTTCACTTCGAACAGCATGCGAAAGTTACGATACTTGTTCGCGGTGAACAAATAAGTGCTGCTGGGTACGTTGCCATCGTTGGCACCGCGGATCATGCCGTGCAGAACGGACCAGCGGGATTCATCGCCGTTCCAGCCGGACAGATCTTTGCCATTAAATGGGTGCTCGACCTTTTCTGATTTTGGAATGGAAGACTCGACGCTCAGCGGTTCTGAGAAATCCGTCTCCGGCATCGCCAGGTTCAGTTCTTTGATCCACGTATTGCGGTAGCGGACATCGTGGCCTTCGCACTGCAGCTTGATTCCACCAGCGGTATCGGTGATGCCTTTGCCATCGTCATTGCCGCCATCGATTCCCGAATTCGGACCGCCCCAGACCTGGTTGACATCGAAGTTGGTGTGAACTTTCTGTCCGTTCAGATACATCGTCACGCGCGCTTTTTCCGATCGCTTACCGTCTTTGAAACGGGCTGCGCGAAAGACAACATCATAGGAGTTCCAGCTGCCTCGACCGTTGTATGCGTAGTACGGCGATTCTGTTTCGTTAATGATGGCCGCCATGCCGTGTGGCGTGTTGTCGCCGTCGAGCACCTGAATTTCGTGACGGTTCTGCAGATAGACTCCGCTGTTTCCGCCGGGATTCATGATGAGCAATTCCACGTGCAGGCGGAAGTCGCGATATTCCTTCTTTGTCACAATATCGGCCGCTCCGAAGCGACCGCCGGCTGCGGCTGCATCGTCGGTCATCACAGCCGTGCCCCCGTCAACCGGATCGTCGACAATCTTCCACTTGATCGGGAGCGACGATTTGAACCCCGGTCCCTGCCAGTAGGTCCATTTTTCGTTCAGCATTTCGCGGGAGCCATCAATGAGCATTTCCGCGCCTTCAATTGGCTTCGCACCCACGCCAACGTCAGCAAATGCACAATTGGAAACGGCAATCAGGCTGAGCAGCAGCGCTGACAATTTTCTGAGTCGACCGGTGAGCATAAACATTCTCCAATGAGAAAGAGGTGGGGCACAGGGAACTCGATTCTGGTCGGAAAACCGCTCGACTGCAAACCAGTCCCAGGGAACGAGTTTTCTCGCGGGTTCATCCCGACTCTGCACGACTGCGAGTGCTGCTCGCAAAGGCCCTCTCTGTAGCGGAACGCGCCAAGCGTTTCGACCGATCGACGGGGGAGGGCCACAGGCCGAAAGCCTTGGCGGCGTCCGCTACCGATTTTTGCATGACACGCCACTGCCGACTGCCATCACGCTTCCGTGTTACACGATTTCTGTCAGTCGCTTCACCAGAATCGTGGCGTAGCTGCCGCGAGGCAAATCAAACGACAGCTGCATTTTCTGGCGATGAGGATGCAGTTCATCATCCGCAACAGCAGAATTTAAGCTGGCCGGATGAATGATGGCGTTTCGCACGCCCTTCGAAAAAAAGCTGTCGCGAGGATACTTGACGCGGATCTCGCGAAGTTCAACCTGTTCTTCCTGCAGCACGGCATCCAGAAGATCGCCGATCAATCCTTCCGGCCGATCGATACGAGCACATGGCAGCGGAAGTTCCGTCGACTGCAGCGTGGCGATCGCATCGGAACCTGGCTGCATCGGAAAGACACACGGGCCACTCAGCAGTTCAAACGATCGCAGTGATTCCACCCCGCAGACTGTCTGCTGAAAGCGAGTCAACAGACGATTCCAGAGAGCTGACTGCCAAGCTGATAAATACAATCCCCGCAGATCCGCACTGATACAAGCCAGAGCCCCGCGGAAGTCCGGATCTTTGCCGACTTTCACCTTGTCCGACATGTAGGTCACGATGCGGCGGCGATGCGAGCGATCCAGCTGCTGCTGCTGCTGCAGTTCCGGCCACTGGCCCCAGAGATCTCGCAGCTGCTGCTTTTGTTTTTTTTCCGCAGACGGATCGTTGACATGCGGGTCCGCCAGAGCCAGCCAGAGAGCGCGTTCCCAGTTGCCAAGGCACCACGCGCGGGCAATCCATTCTCCCGAAACGCCCAGCGATCCGAACCGCTGATCATCGAAGTAATTCGGCAGCCCGGTTTTCTTAACCAGGGCCGTCGCCGTTTCGGCCCGGTGAACTTCTGCGGTCGTCATGTCTCGCAGAACAAGCTCAAACCGGTTGCCTTCAATCTCCGCTGGAGTAAACGGCGCACGGACCTGACCGAGGTATTCGAGATCAAACGCGTTCTGCCGCAGCGCCTTGCGAGGCCCATTGTGGATCGTCAAATGTTGAACCGTGACCGCGTGACGATCCTTGAGACCGCCGTAGCTGATGCGTTTTCGCTGAATCTTCCACCGCTCAACAATCGCATTGACGGCCTCGGGCGTGCCGATGGACGTCTTTGTCAGGCGGTACAACGCAAACGCACCGCCATCGGGCGTCACCTGAGTCAGTTCGTGAACCTGAAAGTCTTCAGGCAGCCGTCGCAGTTTCATGTTGTCACTAAACCGTGAATGATTGAGCGGCCGGAAGGCGACCTGAGGTCCGGCCGCGGAAGTTGGCACGGAACAACCATGCGACATTCCGTGGTGAGGTCGTCGAACCGAATTCCGTCCCGGCAACCCAACAGGCAGCAAGCCGAAGGATCAGGATTCTTTCTGATCCACACTGCTGGATTTCTTCGGCATGAATCCGAAGCCCAGACATACCAGCATCGAGATCCAGAAGATCCAGAATTCGAGAGTCTTGTAGCTATGGAAGTTGATCGGAATGCCAACCTGAGGCAGGCCCCAATCCGCCAGAAGTTTCAATCCAATGACGATCACCAAAAGATAGGCTGACGTTTCGAACCGCGGAAACTTTTCAAGAACGCGAATGAAAAGGGAAGCCGCAACGCGCATCAACATCAGCCCCAGGAATCCTCCGATAATAACAACCCACAACTTCGGATTCGGAGCGCCTTCCGGATGCCCTTCCGGCGGACTTCCCACAAGCGCAATGGCAGCAAGAATCGAGTCGACCGCAAAGGCCATGTCCGTGAGTTCGATAACAGCAACAGCCATCCAGAAACTTTTGCCCGCTCGAATCTCTTCTTCCGGAATCGGTACGGGCACACGTTCCCGAATTTCCATCATCTCCTGTTCGGAGGTCAGCGGAGCACCTGTTTCGGCAATACGGAGTTCCAGTTCCCCTTCCTTGTCGACAGTAACGACTTCGTCGGCGGTTTCTTTTGACTCAAAGAAGAGATGTTTGACGGCGATATAAATCAGATATCCGCCGCCGATCAACTTCACGATTTGCCATTTGAGCAGGTAGCTGGCCATGGCAATCGCAATCACGCGGAACACAAACGCGCCGACCAGTCCGTAAGTCAGGGCTCGCTTCTGCAATGGCTTGGGAACTCGCTTGGCCAGCAGGCCGAGAACGAGGGCGTTGTCGATGGAAAGGACACCTTCGAGCAGCACGAGGAGCAGGATCACGACAAGATCGTGGTTGGTAAACGTTTGCCCCCAGAACCCCAGTGAGATATCAGCAGCGAACATCAGCGGCGAAAACATACAATGTCGGTATCCGAAAGGACGAACAGAAAAGCACAGTCCGCTCACAGCAATTAGCGGCAGAGTCAGCCAGCGTTGATTTCGTTTGTGGCAGAATCAATCTGGCGATATTAGTCGGCCGACAAAAAGATTGCCAATTCGTGTGATCAGGGAAAACCCGGTTTCTCGCGAACTACCCAGCTGCCGCAAAAAGTGGTTGCCCCAGGCGTAGACATTGCCTTGATTTCCACAAAAAAAGAGGTGTCAGCCCTGCAGCCGACACCTCTTTCAGGTGAACAACTTTGACATCAAACGTTAGTAACCGTTGTGCAGAATCTCCTCAAAGGAGCTAAACGGTTCTCCGCCGTCGCGACCTGTCGCCGGCAGAACGAAGTCATTGTCCAGAGCAACACCGTCTTCAATACCCGTATGGCCGTTTGGCAGGATGAGTTCCGGGTGGTCGAACGGAGCCTGCTGATACTTCACGCGTGGATCAGTCAGGTGCTTCATGAATTCAACGAGTGCCAGCTGGCCAGCCTCGTTGCCCTGAAGTTCAGGAATCCCGTTCACATCCGGATCCAGATCCTGAATGTTGGTTTTCTTGAAGTCGGCCCCACGAACATAGAACTCCACAACTTCCAGCAGACTCTTGCTGCCACCGTTGTGGAAGTAGGGTCCCGTCAACTCAATGTTACGCAGGGTTGGAGTCTTGAAGGCTCCATTGACTGCCACGCGAGCTCCAGCCGGAACACTGATACTCTTGCCAATGTCGCGTCCGTTCTGTTTCTGCTTTGAGTACGACAGCGGTCCGAATTTTGGGTGAGACGCGCCTACACCAATATCTTCTTCTGTCTGACGCACACCGATGTTGTAGAAGCCACCATCATAGAATGCGGTCCCCCTCGCCATTGGCATCAGTTCCACAGGCCCGTCGTTGCTCAGAACTCCACGCAGCTGGCTGACAGTTGCTCCGGCAAACTCTGGCCCACCGTGGCAGTTGATACACTTGCCTTCATTCAGGAAGATCTTAAGACCACGCCTGGCGTCTTCATTCAGAGCTTCTGAGTCCCCTTTACGGAATCGGTCGAATGGTGTGTCGCCCGATACCAGCGTCGCTTCATACAGCATGATCGACAAACCCCAGAACATTGAGAAGTTCGCTTCCATCTGGGTGTAACCGTCGGCGGTCGGAGATGTTGCTGCCCACCACTGTGGCTGAAACGCTGTTCGAATCATGGCCTGGTAGCTTTGGCTGCTCTTCAGACCCTGTCCACTGCCGTCGGCAAACGGTCCCAGCACACTGTCGTCGTAATGGACGGCCTGCTGAGCGAGCGGACGAAGAGAGAACATCTTGCGAGCCAGTTCGCTGAAGGTGCGTCCGTCCCAGCTCATTTCTGTGCTGTTGTTTGGAGGACCTACGGCCTGAGAGGCCAGAGCGGCATTGTCGATCAGAATACTGACGGGATCCAGAGATGCGACGGTTTCATAAGTTGTAGTCGTCACAGGTTCGTAAACCCAGCACACCCACCAACCGTGCCATTTCAGGACCCATCGATAACCGGTAACCGTTGTTGTTGCTTTCTGAGTCGATGTCCATTTCAGAACCTTTGCATCGGGATCGAGATTTCCGAACGGGTTCACACCGTTGAAGTAACGATTGGCACGACCGTCCCAGAAGCTGCGATCAAAGAACACGGCGTTGATGTTGGTTGGCGTATTGCGCCCGGTGACCTGTCGCACGTTTGTGCCATCAAGGTTAAACACGGGATGGAATGTTGTCTGTCCATCGTCAACGGGATTACCTTCCACGATATTCAGGAACTTCTTGCTGATAACGCCCTGTGAACCCACTACCTTTTTCGCATCAAAGGTCACCGGATTTGAATCACTCTCCGGATGGTCCATGTTCTCCAGACGGTGAAAAGGAAAGTCGCTGGATGTCAGATCGAGGTTCACACCTGGAAATTCGGCCAGGGCTGCAGCAGCGAGTGCCGGGCCGGCGGACGTCTGATGACCAAAGGTGCTGCCCGGTGCGCCCGGATGCAGTGTGTTGCGCGCCCGAACGTCTGCTCCCGCATGCCAGTGGCAGGTTGCACAGGCCGTCTTGCCGTCTCCGCCGGTCTGCATATCCCAGAACAAGGCTTTACCCAAAGCGATCGCTGCATCCTTGTCGGCGACGTAGGTGCCAAGGTCAGGCGGAGTTGGCACAGGAATCGTATCAAGAGCGTTCGGTGGATCGACAGGAGTGGATACCGAAACGTCGCCGATGACAGGCCCGCAGGAGCCCTTGGTCTTTTCTGAACGAAAACGGAGATTTGTCGTTGTTGATTGGGCAGCGAACGAATAACTCATCGTCTTCCACTGCATATTGGTCCGGGACCAGCCGGCGGGCCTGGCGACCGACAGAGTCTTGCTTAACGGCCCGGCCTCAAGGGTGAGTGATCGGCTGTCGGAACCAATCTCCCAGTTTCCTGACAGCAGAAATTTGACGGTGTAAACCTTACCGGGAACGGTAGTCAGACTCTGGCTGATTCCCCCGGCCTTGCTCCCTCCCATTCAGGTCTACCGAATTTGTCGCATCATCCGGGGTTGCAAAGTATCCGACGTTGACGTCCACATCCCCGACGTCCACTTTCCAGTCGCCGAACGTCTGTCCCTTCTGATAAGTCGTAAACGGAGCCCCGGGCATACCCAGAACGAATTGCCCATCCTTCACCACGTTGCCTGGATCCGTGGCGTAAGCCTCGCATGACAACTTTACAAACGTGGCCACGATGAGGAGTGCCCGCCAGCCAGAGACGCCATTCAGGCACCCCTTGATACTGGTCCGTAGAAGTTTCAACATAAAATTACCTGCCTCCAATTTAAACGTTTCTTACTGGGGACACGTGTCGTCGCGTATCCGTATCGCTCACCTGTTTCTGCACACGCTGCATGAGAACGGGCAAGCCCAGCTGCTGCCGAGGGGAAGAAAAGTAACCCCATTCTGGCGATTCCAAAGAAAAGATCGTGGACGCCAAAGGTTTTTGGGTGTGCCAAAAAGCAACACTTTGCCCCGAAAGATCTGACCCGCATTTTGCTCCCCAAAATTCCCGGATTCGCCTTCTGCAAGAGTTGTCCTGTCCCGGAATGCGGCGATTTGAGTGTCTCCTCAGCCAGCCGGTTTTCTGACGACTAACTGGACAGCGCCATGTCTGCAGAAATGCCGTGTTTTTGAATCATCAGCTGGAACGCGCTCGCGTCCGGGTTTTTAATGTTTCCCCTGCTTAAACCGGGTGCTAGCGCACTGCGGCTGATCAACACATGGCGCTGTCCAGCTAAGTTTTAAACCGGAAAACGCCTGCGGATCGCCGCAGGGACAATACCACGGGCAATTTTGCTGCTGCCAATAACAAAGCTGATCCGGCGTCGCATTCGTATCTGAGGGGACGGCCACACTCGGCAAATGCTGCCGCCCAATGAGGCATTTAGAATGTTTCACGAAACTTGAGCCCAATTTGTGATCGTACTGCAGATCCCGCCCCAGGGGCGCCGATGGTAACGATTAGCAAGACCAGGCAAACCTGACACCTCTGCAAAGTTCGCGTCTGGCGATGCCGTTCGCGAACAGCACGAATGGCTTCGCCGGGACCCGTCTCCGTCATCGGAGTATGATCCTAATAAACGCCTCAGGACGCACGGCTTTGCTAACTTTCATCCATGAACTGTCAGCTCCTGCGGGACGTTTTTGTGCGCTGGCTTCGCCAATCCATCCGGACTCCTGTCACTGTGCTGCTTCTGCTGGCACAGACTGGATTCGCACAGCAGGGACGGGCGCCTTCGAGTCCGCCGCAGATGCGTCACAGTTTTCTGGCGCAACGGCAGTCTGTCTTTCCCGCCGGCAGTTTGGCGTCGCAGGAACCACCGCTCCCAACTCCCTTCAGCCCGCCAATCGATAGCGTGCCACAGCCTCCTTCCGCCCTGGTGCCACAGCCATCAATGGTTTCGCCTCAGTCTATGGTGCCACCTATTCCGGATGGCATTATTCAGGATTCTTCATTCGTTCCCTTTACCGTCCCGGGGATGACTCCCGGACATCCAGGGCCGGGCACGTCCGGTGCGGATCCGAATGAACGACGATGGTCGTTCAATTTTCAGGGAGCCCCATGGCTGACGGTTCTGCGTACCTTCGCAAAGGAGGCCGGGTTCGCATTGCAAATCTCCGCCGAGCCCGACGGTGAGTTCACTTATTTTGACGAAAACACTTACACCGCTACGGAAGTGCTCGATCTTTTCAATGACTACCTGATGACCAATGGGCGAATCCTGGTCCGTGACGGAAATCGGCTGACATTGACGAACGCTACGTCTGACATTCCCGGGAACATGATTCCCTTTGTTCCCATTCATCTAATCGACAGTCTCGGTCGCAATGAACTGGCGAGTGTCGCCATCCCGCTGCGGAACACCGATCCGGCCCTGGCTGTGGAAGAAATTCGACAGCTGCAAAGCCAGCTGGGACAGGTCAAGGCGCTGACCAATTCCGGGCGAGTCATTGTGACGGACACTGGCAGCTACCTGCGACGAATGCGCGACCTGTTGCTGGGGTCGGGAGTCGCAGCCGGCGATGGGCAGGCCTACGTCTATCAGCTGAAGCACGCTCAGGCAGAAGATGTTGCAAAAGCCGTTACCGATTTTCTCAGCCATAACGGTGGAATGGTGGCCGCAGATGGCAGCACCATGGGCGGCGGTGGTTCCAGCAGCAGCCAGCGAGTTGTCGCTGAGAAGACTACAAACAGCCTGCTGGTGCGAGGAACAACCGAAGAGATGGGAACCATTCAGCGGCTGATTGATGAGCTCGATCGAGCACCGCGCGAAGTGCTCGTGCAGGCGCTGCTGGTGGAAGTTGAACTGGGAAATACCAACGAACTGGGCGTCGAACTGGGCTTTCAGGATTCCGTCCTGTTTGACCGCGGCGTGGTCGACAAACTGGTCACGGTCTCGCAGACAACGACGGCTCCCAACGGCACCCAGACAACCAACCAGAATATTATTTCCCAGACCTCGGCCCCTGGTTTCCAATTCAATAATCAGCCCCTGGGCAGCAACATCGCCGCAAGTCCTGGCCGTGTTGCTCCTCAGGGACTTTCAAATCTCGGCGTTGGACGAGTCAACGGCGATCTGGGTTTCGGCGGACTGGTTCTTTCAGCCGGTTCAGAATCCGTGAACCTGCTGCTGAGAGCGCTGGATGCTCATTTTAATATCGATGTTCTGAGTCGGCCTCAGGTGCGAGCTGTCGAGAATCATGAAGCCTTTATCCAGATCGGACAGCAGGTTCCCGTCGTCGACGGTGTGGCCATCACTCCGGTCGGCACCGCGAATCCCATAATTCGTCAGGATCAGGCGGGCATCATTCTAAAGGTGACTCCACGCATTAGTCCGGACGGACGCGTTCAGCTGGCTGTCAACGCTGAAAAAAGTGCCTTCAATCTAACGCCGGGTACGGGAGTTCCGATCTTCACCGATGCGACGAATGGCAACGTGATTGAAGCTCCGATTAGAGACATCACCACTGCCGACACGACCGTCAGCATTCAGTCGGGCCAGACGATTGTTCTGGGCGGCATGATTACGAACGATCAGACTGTCGTGGTTCGCAAAGTCCCGTGGCTCGGTGATATCCCCTTCATCGGGCGATTGTTTCGCTACGATCTAAGCCGGCACAAGCGTAAGGAACTGCTCGTCTTTCTCACGCCGACCGTTCTGGAAAATGACGGTCACTCTGAGTTCCTGAAATCTCGCGAATCCGGCCTGATTAAAATGCCGGCGGAAGCATTCAGCTTTGGTGACAATCTGACGGGAATCTACGGCGGCAGCAACGGCTCCATCTATGGTCCGTCCGAACAAAGCCAGCCCTTGAACGAAGCGACTGACACCAGTTCCAAAGGAAGTCTGTTTCCGGAATCTGGCTCCCGCGTGCGGCCTGCTTCGCACTCTCGCGTGATGCCAGCCGATGAAAACTTTCGCCCGGCCGCGATTCCGGCGGCCGGACATTCGGGAAGCCTGCGTCAGGTCTCGTTGTCTGGCTCGACGCTCAACAACTCCGGATCGCAGACTTCAAGCTTGTCCGAGGAACCTGTCAAAAAGAAATCGTTTTGGGGCCGCTCGCCACATTTTCGCGGCTTTGGTGGAAGCAAGAAAAACGAACCTGAACAACCCAGGTCGACCGCGCGTCCACAGAACGCTAATGGCGACGACGGGCAGCAGCGGGAGTTCCCACGGGCTCAGCCGTCGCCGGAAGTTTTGCCTTATCAGCAGTCCCGATACCCGGCCGTTCGGCGCTGATCATGATTGGCAAACACACGAATGCTTTCGTGGCTGAGCTCTGCTGAATCGCACTGCAGAAGTCATGGGCACTCTGGCTCCCGCACCGACGTCAGTCACTTTCAATCGGGCAGACTCGGACGAGCTCTTCCAGAGACGTTTCGCCATCCAGCACGCGCTGCCAGCCCATTTCTCTCAGCGTCTGCATGCCTTGTTGAACGGCAACTGTGCGAATCTCACTGGCCGGCGCCTGCTCCATACACAAACGGCGGATACGACTGTTGTTAATCAGCAGTTCAAAGATGGCAACTCGGCCCGCGTAACCCGTCTGATTGCATTCACGACAACCGACCGCGCGAAACAGGCTTTGATTTTCCGGAAGAATCAGATCGGCCGGAAGTTCGTCGCGGCCTGGCAGATATTCAGTGCGGCACACCGGACACAGTCGCCGTACAAGTCGCTGCGCAAGAACGCCTTCGACCGTACTGGAAACGAGATACGGTTCAATGCCCATGTCGACCAGTCGAGTAAACGCGCTCGGCGCATCGTTGGTGTGGATGGTGCTTAGAACCAGATGCCCGGTCAGCGAAGCCTGTATAGCACTCGTGGCTGTTTCGGCATCACGAATTTCGCCGATCAGAACTACATCGGGGTCATGTCGCAGGATGCTGCGCAAACCGGCCGCAAACGTGAGGCCGATCTGATTCTGAACCTGAATCTGACTGATCTGCTTCAGGTTGTATTCGACCGGATCTTCCACCGTAATGATCTTCAGATCGGGCCGACGAATTTCACATAGCGAACTATAGAGGGTTGTCGTCTTGCCACTGCCCGTCGGCCCGGTGACCAGTAACAATCCGTGAGGTCGCCGAATCAGCTGATCCCACGAGCGGCGGATGTTGGGCGGAAACTGGACTGAATCGAGGCTCAGATTCGAGCGTGACTTATCCAGCAGACGCATGACGACACCTTCGCCATGCAGCATCGGAATGATCGACAAACGCACGTCGATCTCGCGACCTCGCACCGACAGCCTGATACGGCCATCCTGCGGCAGTCGCTTTTCAGCAATGTTCAGCTTCGCCATGATCTTCAGGCGACTGACAATGGCGGCCCGGAATCGCTGGATCTCCGGCGGCATCGGCTGAATTCGCAACATGCCGTCCACACGGTAGCGAACACTTAAGTCTTCTTCTTCCGGTTCAATGTGAACGTCACTGGCACGCTGTTCGACGGCTTCAAGAATCAGTTCGTTGACAAGCTTCACGACGGATGATGCCTTGGACACATCATCGATCTCATCACTGGCCGCGGCTCGCAGCGCTTCCGCATCGTCGGCAGACATTGCCACCAGTTCGCGAACTGTTCCGCCGCCGACACCCAGTGAGTTCTTCAGATGGCGCTGGATCTGTTCTCCAGGGGCCAGAACAGGATCCAGATAAAGTCCCGATCGGGACGTGAGGTCGTCCAGCGATTCCAGATTCAAAGGATCGGCCACAGCCACTCGAACTCGCTGACCGCACTGAGACAGCGGCAATATCGATTCCCGAAAAAGCTCCTGGCTGGGAAACAGGCTCAACAAGGCAGGGTCGACCTCAAAGGCTTCCAGGTCAACAGACTCCATTCCATACCGGATCGCCAATTCGTTGACGGACAGTCGAGTGTCGATGCTGGAGATTGTTTTGCTGATCACTGCTGAATCCTTTTCGCCCTAAGTCTGCGTCTGCGTCAGAGCAGGGCGGGGCGGGGCGGGGCTTTTTTTCATGGCACTGGTTCGATGGCACTGACTGAACGCCGAACGAACTTTAATACTGCACTGTCACTGTTTTATTACTGCCAGTTTGCACGACGCCTGCTGTTGTGCGGCTTCCTGCTTCCCCAGTATCCGCAGATATTCGACTCTTGGAACCATCCTGACGCGACGTTGCGTTTTGGCATCATCCCGAACCTTCAGACTGTTGTCATCACCCGCCCAGTCGGCCTGCTCACAGGGAGGATTCTCTTCCGCAGCGACGGCCGGTTCACTGCGGCTTTTCGGCCAAATTCTTCAGGCCCGCGGACTCACCGGCCATCACCGGCAGATCATGCAGGGCCACAATTCGATTATTGCGACCGGAACAATCCAACATGAATCCTGCGGCCGACACAGAAAGAGAACCGGCTGTCTGCCCAATGGCAATCCCGCTGCGAACATCGCCGTGTGTCGTGATGCTGGAACCCATGGCACGCAATTCTGCGGCCGACACAATCCCGCGGCTCATGAGCCACGCGACGGATTGAAATTCGCTGCCGGATTCCGTCTGACGAATTTCCGGCTGCATCCGCACAATCGCACTCGCCGCCGATTCTGTAATTCCCGGGATCGTGCGCAAGACAACTTCAGCCGCGTCATTGATGCTGATCCGTCCGGGCAACACATCGCTGTCCACAGTCGTCAGCATCTGTTCCAGCATCGGCAGCACACGTCGAATGGTGACGGGATCGGCGGCCCAGGGCGACTTCAGCAGAGTATCTTTTCCGTCGACTGGCACTCGCACCTGACCGCCGAAAAGGTCGACCAGAGACTGAAACCGCATTGAACCGTCAGACAGCGTCAATCCGGCCCGGCGAGTCTGATCGGCCATCAATGACGGCGATCGACCGTCAACGCTGCCCAGCTGCGACTCCAGACGTTTTCGCACTGATTCCAGTCGTTCGAGCCGCCGTTGTTCCTGCTGCTCGCCCTCATCCGGACGCGGCTCATCCAGATACGTGGCCCCTCGCATCCGCCACGCGACGACGTAAGTTGCCACGTCACTTCCAAAGGCGGGTTCCAGCTGATCGTACAGACGGGCCAGCACCGACTGATTCAGATTAATCTTCCGTCGGCCCTGTGGCAGCAGCGTGCTTTCACAACTTAGCAGAGTCAGATAGTCGCTCAATCCACGCTGCAGAAAACCGTCGCCATTGTCCGGTGGAAATGTTTGGGCGCCGTCGTTTTCTTCCGGGTCCAGAATCCCGTTGCCATTCTGATCTTCTCCATACAGCAGCCCCGGAGTGATTCCTCGCACCTGCAGCAGCTCGGACAATTCTGCAAACCGGCCCTGGCGAGGTTTTCGCGGCGGGGCCTGAGCGGTGTAATAAGATGTTTCCGCACCAAACTCGGAAGCTTCATCATCCGGGTCCATCCAGTCCAGAATCGCGTCCGCAATCTGGACCGTGATGCCTTTGATCACCATCAACCGACGCCGCGACTCTTTTCGACGCGACAACTCCAGCGGCAGCGTATTGATGTTCAGCTTGGCCGATTCATTGCGAAGCCCAAAAGCTGCCGGCTTGCCAGCGACAGGAAGCTGCTGCAGAAAAGAGATGGCGGCCGTTCGACCATCCGGCAGCTGAAGACGAATCGGTTTCGTTGGCAACACGAGACGTTCAGACGACTGCGGGCCGGCCTGCTGACGGATGGCCAGCGACGCCAGTTCAAGGCCCGAATTCACGAGTTCACGCCGCTGCATGTGAGTCAGACCCGTGGTCGTCGCTGCGTATTCTGCAACCATCAAACTGGAGAATGAGTACACCGCAAAACTGAGCACCATGACCACAACAAGCACAAGAACCAGCACCATTCCGGCGCGGTCCAGTCCTGTTTGATGTTTGTGGTGCCGGGTTCTTTTCATGGCTTTACTGCGGAACTCATTCATTCACAAAGGGACGTCGGATGAAAACTCACACACTCAGGCCTGCGGAATCCAGACCACAAAAGCGGACCGCTCATCCGGCTGTTGCTTCAGCATCACACGGATCTCCACGGCATCCGGAATCGCGAATCGCTGCGAACTGTCCCATTCATGCAACCATTGCTCACCGTCGAAATAGCGAAACGCAAGAGACTCAACGTCTTCCGAGAGCAATGTCCCCAGGCCGCTCGTTGCTTTCGAATCGGCTGTCGAAGTTCCAAATGTCTTTGTCACTCGCACCAGGCCAGCCGGCAAGCCTGTTGCCTCCAGCGATTCCTGAATCTTCCGAGGCCCCACTTGCGACAACGGCAGTCTCAGAGGCCGACCCTCATTAACCCACCAGGCGATGTGATGCTGTCGCCGAGCGTGGTATTCGCGAGTCTGAAAAAACCGCGGACTCTCCTGTTCCGAAAGAAAGGCCAGCGAAGTGCGAGTCCCGATAAAATGCACGGGCTGCCCGACATCGTTCCTCTGCAGATTCAAGTGTTGCTCCTGCACACGCAGCTGCTGCTCCATGCCCGCAGGAGCCATGCCGGATGCAATCGCGGTATTGACTTCGTCCGGCAGTCGTCGGCTCGACGAACTCTGGCCCGGCTGGTTCTGATCGTCCAGCAACGGTGGCACACTGATCGCCACGGTCGACCTCAGATCGCTCGTCAGGTCTTCGATGAGTCCGCGCATCAGCTGCGACGAAGTGACCCGAGCCCGACTGAGCGTACGGTACTTCCAATACAGATTGATCGATGCTCCCATCGAAGCCATGATCATGCTCAGCAGTGCCAGAGCCACCAGCGTCTCCAGCAGTGTGAAACCGAGCGGCTGTTCTTTCCTGCCGACTTCGGAGCGATGCGGAGATGGACGTCTCATTGTGTAACCGCCTTTTCGTTGAAGGCGAACAGCCGGGACAATGAGAACGTTGAGATGGCCTTGTTTCGTCCGTTTTGATGGACCGTGACCGTCAGCCACTTCAAGCCCACATAATCGGACGACCCGACCTTCGCCGACCAGCGCCAGCGTTCATCGCCTTCAATGGCCTGGTTGGTCGCGTCAGCTGCCGGAAGACCTTCTGCCAGCAGCCGATTGAGTTTCGACTGACATTTGACGGCGGCCTCTGTTTCCAGCTGAGACCGCAGGGCCGCTTCCACGCCCGTCGCGTTCTGCTGAGAGAGAGCCGCCAGAGCCCCGGCCAGAATGACCGATGCCAGCAGAATCTCAATCAGCGTCAGGCCACTCCGCCGGCGCATGCCGCGCCGAACGCGACTCACTCGCTTGGACAAGGGGCGGATTGTCGATGAAACATTCTTCATGGGCAACGTTCAGGCTTGCGTCGGGCAAAGACCGGGCATCCAAGAATACCACAGAGTTCGCTCAATGTCGGGACTCATTCCTCTCAGCATCACTCAACGTGCGTTACCAAAACGCAACATCCCCTCGGATTAATCACAGCAATCTCTCCGCCGATCGGGGACCTGTGCCGCCGCAAATTTTAGAAAACAGGCTCTTACCTCCGGGCTCACGCCTGTCGTAGCGGCCGGATGATTTCCGGCAACAGCCCGTGCTGCCGCCAATCATCCGGCTGCTGTTGTCTGCTCGATACGGCCAGCTGACACGCTGAAGAAGAAACCACCGCTTCCGGAGTGCCAAAATCGCGCATTCTCGGACCGCTGTGATATCACTATTGCATTGGAAAAGTCGACTTCTCGCTGACTTGCTGCCGGGATGTTCGCGGTGCTCGCCTGAAAAGGCCCGGCTGAAAAGTCCGCCGCGGGATCTCTGTCAGATGACGGCATACGTCGGACTTCGTCGGCTTTTCTGACCGGCTTTCCATGGCAGCTTTTTATGAACGACGCCTTTCATGTCACAATTTATTTACAGTGCCATCGACGGTTCAGGAAAGAAAATCCTGGGCCAGTTAAACGCCGCCAGCCGAGGCGAAGCGTTAATGGCGCTTGCACAGCAGGCGATCATGCCGCTGACGCTGAAAGAAGGCCGTGTCACACCGCTCCGAGGCCAGCGGGTCAAACCGGCGGCCATCGCTGCAGCCTGCAGCCTTCTCGCCGATCAGCTCGACACAGGAGTGCCGCTGCTGAAAGCGCTGCGAGTGATGGAGCAGCAGACATCCAGCGACGGTTTAAGAACCGCGCTGGCTCGTATTTCTGAACGAGTGGCCGATGGATCAACGCTGGCCGACGCGATGGCCGAACACGGGCCGCTGTTCGGCGAACTGGAAGTCAGCATGGTCCGAGCGGGTGAAGAGGGCGGCTTTCTGGATGAATCTCTGAGACGTCTGGCCATTGTTCGCGAACGTCAGGAAGAAATCCGCGGCCGTCTGCTGAGTGCTCTGGCTTATCCGGCACTTCTGATGATCGTGGGAGCCATCGTCGTTGTGGGCATGCTGACCTTCTTCGTGCCAAAATTTGAACCCCTGTTTGATTCGCTGCGGCAGTCTGGTCGCATGCCCTGGCCGACGACGGTTCTGCTCGTGATCAGCTCACTTCTGAAAACCTGGGGCCTGGCGACTCTGGTGCTGGGCGCCATTGCCGTCCCTGTTTTGAAGTCCCTGATTCCTGCAGAACGCGCACGTCTGTTTTATGATCGCGTTTCTCTGCAACTGAAGGGAATTGGTCCGGTTGTGCAGTCGCTTGCGATTGCAAGGTTCTGTCGAGTCCTCGGCACGCTGCTGCAGAATGGTGTGCCCATGCTGAAGTCGCTGGACATTGCTCGCCGAGCGACCGGTAATCGCGTGCTCAGTGAAACGATTGCAGTCGCTGCGGAGAACATCGGAGCCGGAAAAAGCCTTTCAATTCCTCTGGCCGCAAGTGGCCACTTTCCGCCAGACGTGCTGGAAATGCTCTCCGTGGCGGAACAATCGAACAAACTGGAAACCGTTCTGCTGAAGCTGGCGGACAAGCTGGAAAGTCGGTCCCAACTGCGGCTCGACATGCTGATGAAGCTTATGGAACCACTGCTGATGGTCGTGATGGCCGTCATCGTGGGCTTCCTTGTTATCGCATTACTGATGCCGGTCTTTGAAGGAAACGGTTTGTCATGATTCGCCTGCCCGATCCATTTGTGTCCGCCTGCTGTGCATTGCTCTTCGCGGCCGCTCTCGTGGCCGTCTCCGTGTGAGAGATTCGCCGAGAGCCAGCCTCCCAACATTCTTCGAAATTCTCTCCCTCGGATCCTGAATATGATCAGCGTAAAAAAACTCGTCGCTCGCCTCGTCGGGGCTTCACCCTGATGGAAGTTCTGCTCGTGCTGGGTATCCTCGGCGTCATCATGGCCATGGTTGTTCCCAAAGTACTGGGACGCCAGAAGTATGCCAGCATTGATGCCACGCGTGTCAGCATCGGAGGACTCACTCAGGCTCTGAAACTGTATTCTCTGGACCACGCCGGTGACTTCCCGTCCGCCGCCGATGGCCTGACTTCGCTGCTGAAAAAACCGGCTCGTTCCGATGCGTCCTGGAAAGGACCTTATCTGGAGCAGGAACCCAAAGATGCGTGGGGACAACCGCTGGTTTATACGTTCCCCGGCAAACACAATCCCGACAGCTTCGACGTCAACTCACCTGGTCCCGACCACGTGCATGGCACACCGGATGATATCGGGAACTGGGTCCAATGAAATCCCATTTCTCCACCGAACAGCCGCTCCCCGGACAGCCGCTCGCCCTTCATGCAAATGCCGGGCGAGCCACGGCCCGACAAATCGGTTGCGGCTCGCCTGAACGAAGTCGGGCGAGTGGCTTCACGATCGTGGAACTCCTGATGGTTCTGGGAATCCTCGTCGTGCTCACGTCCGTCACTCTGCCTTCGGTTCTGCGATGGCAACGGGGTCTTTCGATGGAGCAGGGCGTTTCTACCCTTCAGATTCAGCTTCAGGAAACACGTCTGGCCGCCATCCGCTCGGGCGAAGCATGGAACCTTGTGCTGCCACAGAATCAACGTCCGGGACGAAGGCAGGCTGTACGGGATACCGCTGCTGTGGATATCCGACTGCTATTTCACTGGCCAGCCGGTCTGATATGTTCTGAAGTGTCACCCACCACATTACCCGCCGCGTCGACTACCGAATCTGATCAGCCGACCCGAATTGTTTGTCAGCCGGATGGGACCGTCTCTGACTGTTTGTTGAAGCTCACCGACTCCAATGAACATCAGACACTGCTGCGAATTGATCGCCTGACTGGCATGGCATCCGTCATCCAGCCGATCACTTCTGCCAGCCAGCTGACGGTTCACCGCGAGCCGGAAAAACTTCGACCAGGCCGGGCAGGAAACGAGTCACCGGCTCACGCTTCTCAGGGAATGGCCCATCGCCTTGCCGGCTATCAAAAAGGAATTCACGAATGAGACACCTATTTGCAGAACGCACTGTCGTTAAACGTTTTCGCAGCCGACCCTTTCTTGTAGTCGACTGGCTGACGAATGGTGTCGTGCTGTCCGAGGCCGCCATCGTCGAAGGTACAGTCCGCATCGTTCGATCCCAGTTTGAGAGCTGGCCATCATCGCATGGCGAAACTGCGTCTCCTGAAAAACACGGTCAATGGTTAAAAGAGATTTGCAAACAGGCCGAACTTCCGACTGCCAACGTGGCGATCTCGATCCCCCGACGTGATCTCAGCCTGAAACTGCTTGAGCTGCCAAACATTCCGGAAGAAGAACTGGGCCCGCTTGTCGCGTTGCAGGTGGAGTCTCGCATTCAGTCCACCGGGCTGCCTGTTGCCTGGGATTTTCTCGCGCATTCCGCAAAGCCGAACGACCCGCAGCGCTATGTGATGCTGGCCACGGCCCCTTCAAGCGTTGCTGAAACAATCTGCCAAACTGCCGCCTTCGCAGACTGGTCGAATCCAGTTCTGACTTCCGGTGACCTGCTGATCGCCAACCTTTGCCCAACCTCGGCCAGTTCCTGGCAGATGCATGTGCAGGCCAATCAGACGAAGCTGGAAATGCTGCTGTGTTACTGCGGTCGGCCTGTGGCCAGCTCCGCGACGGCAATGCCTCGAAACGAACCATCGTCCACCGAGGGCGTGGCGGCGGCGGCGATCGTGCAGTCGATGACACGCCGATTGCTGGCAGGCAGCCCGGCTGTCTGGCAGGCCGACTCGGACGCTATGGAGATCTTCGTCACCGGGTCATTCGCACCGCAGCTGGCGACAGAACTTCAGGCCAACGGACTATCGGCCACCGTGACGATTGCCGATGAAAGAACTCCGCGAGCTCTGGCGGTGGCCACATCGCTGGTCGCTGGAATCGGTGGCCAATCGGAACAGCAGGACCTGAGCAGCCAGCAGACTCCGTCATGGGAAACGAACGGCATTGACTTCTTACGTCCTCGGTCGGCTCACGGAGCGGAATCCCGTGAACGTCGGCGGTGGATTCAGATCGCCTCCGCCGTCACCGCGGTGGTCGCCCTGGGCGCCTGCGGACTGTGGATGTGGCAGAGATCACTCAGTCACGAACTGGCTCGCCTGAATGCTCAGGGACAACAGCTGCAACAGTTTATCGACCGGGGCCAGGATGTTGTCGGAAAGTGGTCATATGTCAGTCGCTGGCAGAATGATACGGTTCAGGCCACGTCCGAAATTCGACAGCTGGCCGCCATTCTACCTTCACGAGAACGGCTGATTGTCACGCGTCTGCAGCTGGAGAACATTGTGGACTCCGATGACAGCGTTCTGCGAATCGATGGGCTCGCACAGGATGCTGAAGATGTCCTGAAAATGAATGCTTCGATCCTCGACGAACCCACCCATTACGATCTGCGGCCGCAGGGGATTGAGCCTTCCCCCGTGGGCAGTGCTTTCCCATCCCAGTTTCGCATTGAAGCCGTCCTGCGCGCGCAGTCAACAGCCAGTCAGTCGGGAGAAAACTAATGCTGCAATCACCACGGGAGAAATTTCTGGCGATCCTGTTCGGCGGTTCGATGGCGGCCTTCGGTCTCTGGGAAACTATCGGCCACATTATTCTGCAGCCCCTGACGAATCAGCAGGCTGCAGTCGACGCGGCTCAGTCAGCCAATGTGGCTTTGGTCGAACAATCGACCACCGTGGAACACGCTCTCAAAAACCTGAAGCAGCTGGCAGGACGCAGCCTTCCGGCGGAGCCTGGAAAAGCCTGCGTGCTGTATCAGGGATGGTTGATTCGCCTGCTGGATCGCAGTTCGATCACATCTTCCACGGTCACTCCGGCTCCTGCGATTGTCGAAAAGGGCATTGGCCACCGAATCCCGTTGACGGTGCAATGCACAGCATCGACTGCGAACATCGCTCAGTTTCTTGATCAGTTTTATGCGACCCCGCTTCTGCACCGTATCACAAATCTGAACATTTCCAGCACATCCGATGGCCAGGCAGATCATCGAGTCACACTCAGCATCGAGGCGCTCGCTTTCGATTCGGCTCAGAACATTGATTCGCTGCCTGATCCTGTCGCCGTGGAAGAACAGTCTTCACTGCTGACGACTCTGTCACATGACGACATTTTTCGGCGAGCCCTGCCTGTGGAGGTTGTTGTGGCCACGGAGTATGAGCCGACTGTGACCACGGCTGAACCAACACCGGAACCCACTCCCGCTCCGCCAAACCCATTGAGCAGCGTTCGATTCGTCGCTTCGGTCTGGAATGGCCAGCAACGTGAAGCCTGGTTCTTTGATCAGCGATCGAATGCGGAAGTCAGTCTGCTTGCGTCGGCAGAACTGGTTCTTCCCGACATTCAGGGCCGAGTCCTTTCGATCCAAAGTGATTCGCTTCAGATGGAACTTGCCGGCCAGCGATGCCGCATCAGCCTCGGCCAGACCCTGAACGATGTGGCCGCGTCGCCCTGAAGCGTCCACATTGGGCCCACGCGATAGATGGAAGTGGCGATTGTTGTCCTGGTCCAGTCGCTGACCCAATGATTCGTCACTAACGCAATGACTCCAGCCAGGCAATCAGATCGGCCAGCTGCTCAGGACTCAGATTTCCCACAATGCCAGGTGGCATCATTGAGATCTCCTGCTTCACACGGTCTTCGATCTGATCCTGAATCAGCTCATGCGACACGCCGGTGGCATCCCGCAGCGTAACGGTTTCGGCGCTTTCCAGAACCACAAAGCCCGTGAAGACTTTGCCGTCCTGCATGGCGATCGCCCAGGTATCAAACCCCTGAGCAATTTTCTTGTTCGGCTGAACAATCGACTCAATCAGCTCGGCTCGCTTGTACCGCTTGCCAATGTCGACAAGATGAGGCCCCCTGGGCTGCTGACCGTTGGCGAACGTGTGACAATTGATGCACGACTGCTGCCGAAAAAGCAGACCACCATTCTCGGCATTTCCCGGCGCCGCGGAGGCCCGCGCGGTGACAACGTCGAAGGCCAGATTGGCGATCGCGTCAGGATCATTCGGATCGGCTTTCGGAAGTAAGATCGCTTTCTCCTCTTCCTTCATCGCAACGTCGACCGCATCCAGCCCGTCCAGATTCACCACATGCTTTTTCAGCTGTTCCGTGAGATGTGCCTTGAGCGAGGGATCGCCTTCCGTCATCGCGACTTTAATGGCTTCCGCAATCCGATCCGATTCACTCCACTTCTGACGATCATAATAAGGACCGGTCGTGTCGGGCCGCGTTCCCCACCATTTTGGACTGTCGACAGTGAATTCCCCTTCGCGGTGATAGAGACGAATCAGCGTGGTCCAGACGTCACGCCGAAGCGACTCGTCGCGACTGGTACTGAGAATTTTAAAGAGCCCATCGACAACGGCCGGATCATGCATCCGTTTCAGTGCGGCGATCGCGCCATTCCGACCGGGCCGGGTCACCGCGGCCAGACATGCATCAACCGCGTGGATGTCGACCAGTGCCTGAACGGCCAGATGAGGAAGCACTCGACCAGCATCGGCTGTCCGCCAGGCATCTTTGCTCCCTTCCTCGGCGAGCGGTTGGGCGTCAGCCGTCTGTGTCATGTCGTGTGAACCACGGAGGCCTGACGCCCTGCCGCTCGCCGTAGACGTAAGTGCCAACAGTTGCCTGGCCGCCCGACCTTCCCCCATCCGACCCATCGCCACAACGGCGGCAGCACGGACTCGCGGATTGTTGTCATCGAGCTTGGAAAAGATCGGTGACGACAAGTCTTTGTCGATCTGAGTCCTGCGATCCGCGACTGCGCGGATCACATGTTCGCGAAGATCGGCGTCGATCAGAAATGATCCGAACGCCGCTTTAAATGCGTTCCAATCGGCTTGTCGCAGAGTCCACACGGCTGCGATGCGGGAGTTCACGGAAGCCGTGCGATCCTGCGCAAGTTCCCCAAGGCCTTCGGCGAGCGGTTGGGCGTCAGCCCCCCGTGTAACGTCGCGCAAACCACGGACGGCTAACGCCCTGCCGCTCGCCAAACGCAATGCATCGGATGGGCTGCGCAACAACTGGATAAGGGATTCGGTGTCGAGTTCGTTCAGCGAATTTCCACGGGGGGCTGACGCCCTGCCGCTCGCCGCGGGTACGGACACTGGATGCGCCACAAAGTTCTCCGGCGTGATCATCGCGACGAAGCCCACGTCAGGGCGTTCGAACGAAAAACCTCCGTTCTTCCAGCTGGTCACAAACAGCCGACCCATGGCGTCTGCATCCGCATCGGTTGGGCGAGGGATCTTTAAAAACGTATCCTGCTGAGCATCAAAAGTGGCGCCATTCGCCGGCAGATGATGGCTGAAAACTTCACTACGGCCCCAGTCACAGGTCAGCAGCATATTGTGGTAGGGAGCCGGCCAGCGATCGTCCTGAAAGTAATGAGCACCGCAACCGGATCCGCCACCATAATCTGCGAGCGGCCGCATGATCTCGTCCGTGAAGTTTATGTACTGAGACGGATAACCATAGTTGGCCGTCTGCATCACATGCGACAGGCGAATGTCCCATCCGCCGCCATCGTTGGTGTTGTCTCGCGTGAAGATGTTCATCAATGGATCGATCGCGATGTCGACAATGTTGCGCTGGCCCCAGCTGAACACTTCCATCTCCGTTCCCTCAGGACGAATTCTGACAACGCCGCCACCACGCTTGCTCAGCGTCGTGCCATCTTTGGCAACCGCCTTGTTGAATCCAAAGTCCCCAACAGCGATGTAAATCCAGCCGTCGATGCCCATGCGAATATTGTTGGTCGTGTGGTCGGCTCCTCGCTTGTTGACTTCCTCGGTGCTGATTCCTTCGATCAGCACTTCGCTTTCGTCCGACGTACCGTCACCATTCGTGTCGCGGAAGACAGTCAGAAAAGGCGAATGCAGTACCCACAGCGATCCGTTGTCCCAGATCAGGCCGCGAGGATGATCCATCTTCGCAAAGTCATTGAACTTGTCCGCCTTGCCGTCGCCGTCTGTGTCGATGCAACGCACGACTTTGCCTCGGCCCAGGTCTTTGCCCAGCGATCCCTGTTCGTCAACGCCGACAAAAACTTCGCCGTCAATCGACGTGGTGATGCAGACGGGATAAGTCACCTGTGGCGGACCAGCAAACAGACTGACATCGAAGCCTTCCGGAGCTTTCACATCCTCAATCGACGCCGATCCTTCCGCGCCGCCCGCAACACCCTCCGGCAATGGTGGCAGTTCGCCGGGATACGCTTCGATTTCCCAGAGGCTGCCCCAGCCGCCGCCGTTGGAACCATTGAACGTGACCTTCAGAAAGCGAGCGTCATCCGTTTTGACTTCATCGACGGATAGGCCTCGTGGCTTCGTGTTTGTCGACTGATCGGCCAGCATCATCCAGTCGTTGCCGTCGGCCGATGATTCGATCGTGTACTGGTAAGCAGTGGTTTTTGATTCCCAGTGAAGCCGGATGTTGCGCAGCGATTGCGGCGTCTCCATGTCCAGCGTGATCGCTTCGCCAGCGCTCGGTCCAGCCGCGCACCAACGAGTATCCAGTCGACCGTCAACAGCGTTCTTTGCGAAATTGTTCTTTCCGGTTTCTTCACTGCTGGCTTTGGCCGGCTTGTTAAAAACAAGGTTGCCTTCGCCGCAGCAGCCCTGAGTCAGCACGGGGCTGTTCTTTTCGATCTTCGCAGTAACGAGTGCTCGGATCTCTTCGTCAATCTGAGGCGTGATTGGCGTAAAGTTCTTGTCCACATCGCGACCCACGGCCCACAGCAACCCGCGAGTCACCATGTCCAGATAGGTTGGCTCGACCATCGTCTCGTTGTAGTGGCCCACGGTTGTGGCGAAGACTTTGGTGCCGTGATAGTTGTTGGTCCAGACACAAACCTGCGGCTCACTGTTGTCCTGCCGATTGGCAACAGCCAGAGGCGTCGCGGTCTCAAAGACTTTCGCCGCGTGATAGAGCTCACCCTTAGGCACGACGAAACGTTCGCCAAAGGCCGCCATGATTGGATGGTCGGGTTTCTGGTTGTTGATCGTGTACGAATAATGAGGCCCGTGGCCTGGCGACTGAACGCCGCAGAATTCAAACCATCGATCATCGCCTACTCGATAACAATGCATCGTGCAGTGGATCAGAATCGCCGGCAGACCTTCACGATGCGGCTTCAGGATGCGATCCACAAAGTCCTTGTCGGTGACACCGGCGAAGCATTCGTTGTGAACGACGATATCAAATCCGTCGGCCCAGTTGGGATCATCATAGAGCGGAATCTTTGTGTCGGTTGTCGTCCCGCCCTGATGAACCACGGTCCACAGGACATCGGCTCGCGCACTGATTCCACGAGTCAAAATCAGCTTCTGCCGATCGTAGTCATGACAGCATCCGCCGGTGACCAGGAGTGCGCGGATGGGTGGGTCGGGTTTTGCTGCGGCCTCCTGCGCGTTGAGCGACGAATTGATAAGCGGGCAAAAAGTCAGACAGCACAAGATTGCAGTCAGCAAACGCATGGATGAAACTCAGGTGGAAATACGTGGAGTGATGTCGCTATCAGAAGATTTGAGATTTCAAATCTGAAATTTCAAATACCAGATCGCGGCCGATCGTCAAAAGGAGGGCCAAGCTATCACGATTCCGCCCGAATGCAACTAAAAGCCGCCGTCTCGCTCCGTTGCGATGAAGCTTGATCATGGACGTAATGCTGACTGAAAATGGGCAGAAGCCATAGAATCGCAGTTTGAACCACAGAGGTCACAGAGAGCACAGAGGAAACACAAGGAGAAGGGGACTCCTCTGTGATTTTACTCTGTGATCTCTGTGACCTCCGTGGTGAAATTTTTCTGCACCTCGCCTGCAGGCAAAACGTTCACAGGCCCGCAAATGTCAAGCCGGGGTGCGGCGACGCTCGTCTCAGCGGTTCGAGACGGCTACATTGACCGATCACGCTGGCTGATCGCGCCACTGGCCGCTGGAAATGCGATGGCGGAAACAATAAGCGACTCGTGTTTGTTTGGCAGGCATTGAAGGAGATTGCTTTCATGGGCCTCGACATAGTTGAAGTTCACATGGCCATTGAAGACCACTTTGGTATTCGACTGCCCGCCAACGAGACCTTTCCACAGACCGTTGGCGATGTCTTTGACGCGATCAAGCTCCACTTACAAAGAGTTGCTGCTGGTTCGAAAGCCGGAGCGTGTGTGTGCATTCCGATCTTCTTCCAAGTGCGTGACTGTCTCAGCCTCCTCAACTCGAAGGCCGCGCGGATTCGTCCAAGCACTCAGCTTGACCAGGTGTTGCTGCCGAGAAAAAATTCGGCAGCGTGGGACAAACTGGAAGCAACGCTTCTCACGCGACTGCCATCCCTGTTGCCACCCAAAGAGTCTGGGGCTGTGCTTTTCGGTTGGTTGGGAATTGTGGTCCTTGCCGAACTGCTTGCCTTTCTAGCGTTTGACGTGGCTGGCATCCTCTTCGCCAGTTTGCTTTTCATACCGGTTGCTACGCGGCTTGCGATCTGGGTGGTTCGGCAACTTCCTCCTCAGTTGCCGCCAGGAATCCATACTGTTCGCGATCTGGTGTATGCGGCCATGCCTACCGCAGCGACAGGCGCGCGCGCGTGCCTCCTGAAGACCAGATTTGGGAGCGGTTGGTCGCGATCGTTTCCGACCAACTTGATATACCGACTGAACTGATCCGGCCGGAAAGCCATTTCGTCCGCGACCTGCGATGCGATTAACCAAAGATCTCGCAGCGTTCAGGAATGCCATGGCGGACTTAAAAAAGACCAAACGCACCGTGCCGCAGGAAAACAGTCAAATTTATTACGAAAAACAGACAAATCCTCATGTCTTCAGGATCTGATTGATCGACCCTAGAGGTAAAGGTAGACTGTCGTCAGTCAATTGCATCCGATGTGTCCTCCAGACCGTCCGCGATCCGGGAGTTTGCGATGTCGAATGAACTCAATGCGTTAACCCTGCTGGATCGTGTTCAGAACCGGCTCAAAACAGCCAGTTTCGCACGGTCCCTGCACCGCTGGACGCTGGTAGCTTTAATCCTGGCCTGCCTAAGCGTACTGGCCGTGCGGCTAATGGGGCTGATCCCTGCGGATCGGGAACCGTTGCAGTGGCTGCTGGTCTTTCCGGCGGTGGCCGCTTTGGCCGCATGGCTGTTTCACCGGCGTGTCGAAAAAACCGCCGCGGCCCGCGCCGTCGATCAGCATGCAAGGACCCAGGATCTGTTTCTGACACTCGCCACGTTATCGTCCTCCGCCGGACAGTATCAGCCGCTGGTCGAACAGGCGGCCGCAAAAGTGGCTTCACGAATAGTCCCAGCGGACGTTGTTCCATTCAAAGTGGAACGGCCGATGGGTATGCAGGCCTGCGTGCTGGCCGTGCTGGCTCTGCTGGTCTGGCTTCTTCCCACGCTGGATCCGTTTGGCAAAGTGGAAGCCGCCACGAAAGTAGAGAAGCAAAAGAAAGAGATTGAGATCATTCGGAAGGTCGTGAAGACTCGTGAGGAGCAGCTGAAATCCGAAGTTCAGGTGGCCGAAGAACGAGAATCGAAAATTGCCGACCAGATGAAAGAACTGATGGGGGCCCTGCGACAAATGAAGCCTGCAGAGAAGAAGCCCAATTCGCAGGTCCTGCAAACAAATCGTCAGTCGCTGAATGAGCTGTGGAAAAATGTGTCCAGCGAAGAACTGCGTGAGATGCTCAGTCAGTCGATTTCTGATCAGCAGTTCGGCGGCTCGCGAGCTCAGAAGATGAACGAGTGGTTGAAGGATCTGCAGGAAGGTAACAGCGAAAAATTGCAGCAGCAGCTGAACAAAGCTCAGGAAATGATGGAGGCGATGCTCGAAGCAAAGACTCCGGAAGAACGTCAGAAACTGGCGTCACAGCTGCGCAAGGAACTGCAGGACCTGAAGAAGTTTTCGAGCGAAAAAGCGGGCTCACCGGAGCTTGAAAGTGCACTCAGCCAGGCTTTGAAGTCTCTGGAAGCAGTCGCGGGAAAGAAGTCTGAAGATGGTGAAGAAGGCGCTGAAGAAGGCGAAATGTCGGCTGAATCGCAGGCGGCTCTTCGTGAATCTCTGGAGCTTTCAAAAAAGGAACTTCAGGAACTGGCTCGGTCCGCAAAGGATCTCAAGAAGCTGGAAGAAGCTCTGAAGACTCTGCAGCAGGCGGAGAAGCTGAACAGCCAGGGTCAGCTGGATGGCGAACAATGTGAGGGCTGCCAGGCGATGTCTGATTACGCCGCGATGTACAAGAAAATGACGGCCGGCATGGGAACTCAGGGCGAAGGCGAACGAGATGCCCCGGGCGGCATGCAGGAAGAAGACGACAGCGATCCGGAAGGCTACAAGGATGAAAAAACGAAGACGCAAATTCAGGCCGGCAAAGTTCTGCTGTCCATCAAAACTAAAGAAGCGGCCACCGAAAAGGACTTTGATCCGGAAGAACTGAAGAAGTACGAAAGCACGATCACCGAAATCAAGTCAGGCGTTCAGGCGGCCATCGAAAACGAACAGATTCCGCCGGGCTATGTGGATGGGATCAAGAACTACTTCGATAACCTGGAATCCAAAAAGTAGTTCCTCCGTCGCCGTTGTTGTTGTTACCAGCGATTGCCGGACCGCCATTCCTGGATGCTGATGGCCTTTTCACCGGCGACGACGATATGGTCGATGAGCGGTATTCCAATAATCTCAGCAGCGGATTCAAGGCGTTCCGTCACGCTGATGTCCTGATCGCTCGGTGTGGGATCGCCGGACGGATGGTTGTGGACCACGATAATACAGTTGGCCGCATCTCGAATCGCCGGCCGAAAAACTTCGCGAGGATGCACCAGACTGTTTCGTAATGTTCCGACCGTAATCTGGTGCGAAGCTATGGGCTGATTCTTGGTATCCAAAGTCACCATATGAAACTCTTCCTGTTTGGCTTCCTTCGCAAGACGCTCAAAGCGAGTCAGACAGAATCGCATAGCGGTCGCCGGGCTGGTGATTCGAATGCGTTCCCGAAACCCGTCGTCCATAGCCGCAGCGACTCGCCGCCCCAGTTCAATTCCGGCCATGATCTGACAATAGGCCGGTTCGCTGACAGCGATGCTGTATTCCTTCAGCTCCTTCGGGCCCAGAGTTGGCAGCGTTTCCAGGCGAGTCCCCAGACGCGTCGCGATCCGTTCACCAGCCTGCAACGCGGACTCCCCGGTGCGGCCGGTGCGGATCAGGATCGCCAGCAGTTCGGACAGTTTGAGCTGAGATGCTCCGTGCTGCATCAGGCGTTCGCGGGGCCGATCTTCCACGGGAGCTTCTGTGATCTGAGTCCCATGGACCTGCGAATTCACCCACGGTTCGACAGGAAATTTCTGTGGGTCATTTTTCCAGCGAAAACGAGTCCCCTGGTCTGTTTCAAGCTGTTGCAGGGAACCCTGTTTGACCAGTTCGCGAACGATATATGCGGTTACGTGACGATAATCTTCACCACTGGATTCGCGAATCTCTTCGATGGCAAATTCGGGATAGGCACACAGCCGGGAAACGACAGTCTGGTAAATCTGCTTGCGATCAGGCTTTGAGGGGCGAGGCATACGCGGCAGTCTGCGGCACGAGCACCAAAAAGTTCCATGGACGGGGGGCACACAGCCCCTGCACTGCGTGCGATTCTATCAATGTTTTAAGGAATTTCATCTGTCCAGATCTCCGGGATAACGAAAAGCTGCATGCGGGTTGTTGATTTACTGTTTTTAAGGTCAAATGGTCGTCCCAACCCGACGCGTCAGCGAGGGATTTTCGGGCACCCAGCCGGACAGCCAAAACTCTATCCCTCACTGACGTGTCGGGTTGGCATCCTCGCATTCGCGCAAATTCAAACGGACGCGATGGGCTGCGATTAAATCAACGACCCGAATGGGACCCCAACGCGCTCGGACCAAAATCCTTGCCCTCGCACGAATCCTGGTCTGTGCTGAGTTGGCGTTTGAAGATGTCCGCGTTAGTCTGCCCGCCTTCAACTGCCTTATTGACAATGAGTCGATACTTACTCGGCTGGCTTATTGTTTCGTGTAGCCTTCCTGCCTTGTGCCTCAGGCGTTAACTGCAATGTCTCGTATCTCTGAAGTGTTTGACCGTTCTTCCCGTGAAGTTCGAATGGCTTTTATGCCGTTTGTCACGGCCGGAGACCCTGACCTGGCGGCGACAGCGAATGTACTGCTGGCGCTTAGAGATGCCCGGGTTGACCTCATCGAACTGGGATTTCCTTACAGCGATCCGATCGCCGACGGTCCCGTGATTCAGGCGTCGTACACACGAGCCCTGGAAAGCGGCATCACCGTTGACGGCATTTTCTCCACGGTAGAATCGCTGAAGGATCAGAACCTGCCGCCTGTCCTGGCGATGGTCTCTTTCGCGATCATCTTTAGACACGGCGCCGCGGAGTTTGTCGCTCATGCGGCCAAAGCGGGCTTCAGTGGGCTGATCATTCCGGACCTTCCAGCCGACGAAGCGGACGATCTGTCGGCTCACGCGAAGCAGCATGGACTGGATCTCGTCCAGCTGATTGCGCCTACCACCACCGAGCGACGGACAAAAAAGATTCTGGCCGCTTCGACCGGGTTCCTGTACTGCATTTCCATTGCCGGGACCACGGGCGTTCGCCAGGAATTGCCTCCGGAACTGATCGACCAGTTGAAGGCGTTGCGAGCCCAGTCGGATCTGCCGCTGGCGGTTGGATTCGGGATCAGCAGCCCCGAACAAGTCGCGAGGCTCGCGGGTGTGGCTGACGGAGTCATCGTGGGCTCGGCCATTGTTCGGCGAATTGCCGAAGCGAAATCTCCGGCAGAAATCTCCAATGTCGTCCGGACTTTTGCCGAACAGATGCAGGCGGCCGTAACCGCTACAAAACCATCGCGATAGCTGTTCCCTGAAGAAAACGCTAAACGCGACGACCAGACGGCCGAATAAAACCGAGACAGGGCGATTCCGAGGGCCTTTCCCACGCATTTTCCCGCGTTGCCCATCGGTCAGTGCGGGTTTTGTCAGGCCTTCCCGATTCGCGCCAATCACGCGAGATTCATTCAATTAAACTGAATTCCCGTACACTAATCCAGCACTACTGCCTTTCCTGGATTTCAGATCGGCTTGACATAAACGGTAAATAGGCGTGTAATCATAGGTGAGGAAGAGTGCAGGATGCTGGAGCGGGGAGGCTTTGCGTCCGAAAACACTCTAAGGTGGATTGAAGAGTTTCATCCTGATTCGACTTTTTGCGGGGGCAAAGATTCGGAAGCAAAGGGATGAGACTGTTCGTTCAACAATCTGATTGCCGGAAATTCGTGGGGAACGAAGGCAATCTTTCACCGGAAGGAACAAACCGGTGTACCAAGATGGGTCAGGCACTTGGAACGATTGAGTCGTACCGGGCGCTTTTGATTGAGGCGTTTCCATGGCTGGGCGCAATGGGATTCGCGTCGTTGTTACGGGCGTTGGAGTTGTTTCTCCAATCGGCATTGGCAACGATCGCTTCTGGGACAGTTTAGTACATAATCGGACGGGGATTGATTTCCTGCAGTCGATGCCTGCCGACGGGCTGCCATCAGCATTTGGTGCCGAAGTCCGCGACTTCAATCCCACTCTGTTTCTTCGCGACAAGAAGTTCGTAAAGGTGATGTGCCGCGACATTCAGCTGGGCGTGGCTTCCTCCAATCTGGCGGTGAAGGACGCGGCTGTTTCCAACGGCTGGATTGATCCGGACCGCTTTGGAGTTGTCTACGGCGCCGGCCGGATGACCTGTCATCCATCCGAACTTGCTGCTGCCGTTGACGCCTGCCGAAGCGAAGGCGGTTTTGACGTCGACAAATGGGGCCCTGAGGCCCTGGCCAGCATCGCACCGCTCTGGCTGCTGCGTCAGCTTCCCAATATGCCGGCCAGCCATGTTTCCATCGATCACAACGCCTGTGGTCCAAACAACACAATCACCTGCCGCGACGCATCCGCGCTGCTGGCACTGGCAGAAGCCGTTCGAGTCATCCAGGCAGACCGCGCAGACGCCATGATCGTCGGCGCCTGCAGTTCGAACATTCATCCTGTGGACATTGCCAAGTTCCATAGTTTCGAAGGCCTGTCTCGCCGAACCGACAACCCAACCCGCGCTTGTCGTCCTTTCGACTTTGAACGCGACGGAACTGTTGTCGGTGAAGGCGCTGCGTCCTTCGTTGTAGAAAGCTATGAACACGCCGTTCGCCGCGGTGCCAACATCTACGCCGAAGTTCTGGGCGTGGGCGCTGGATGTGACGGCAAAGGGATGGCCAATGAATCGGCCGGTGTCGGTCTGGTTCGAGCCATGGAATCGGCCCTCACGGGTGCCGGAATTCTGCCTTCAGAACTCGGCCACATTAACGCTCAGGGCAAGAGCACTCAACCAGACGACATCGTGGAAGCTCGGGCCTATCACCGCGTGTTCGGTGACCTCGCTTTGAAGATTCCGGTAACCGCTCTGAAAAGCTACATCGGCCATTTCGATGCGGGCGCTGGAGCCGTCGAACTTGCAGGAACTCTTCTGTCACTGAAGAATGGCTACATCCCGGCGACTCTGAATTACGAAATTCCTGACCCGCGCTGTCGTCTGAATGTGTCTCGTGGCGAAGCAACTCGCCTGAGCAACCGCACCGCGATCACCGTCAACCGCACGGCCATGGGCCAGAGTGCCGCAGCAGTTCTACGAGCCATCTGATTTGCGGCAACAACTGCAGTCAGGCACTTCAAACTTCAATCGAACCTTTGTTTGATGACCATAATCACAGAGGCCAATTCGATTGAAGTTTGAAGTGCCTGCCCCCCCTCCCAACCCAATAAACCCAATAAACCCAATAAACCCAATAAAGACCTTAGTCTCCGGAGTCTCTCATGCGATCACAAACTCGCCGTCAGTTCCTGGAAGATTCGATGCTGGCCACGGCCGCCATGGCAACGGCAGCAATGGGAACGACGCTGCTTTCCAGACCTGCTCAGGCCGACGAAAAATCCACCGGCAGCCCGGCCAACAAAGTGTGTGTCGCCATCCTTGGATGTCGCATCCGAGGCAAGCAGCATGTCGACGAACTAGCACGCGTCGCCGACATCGAGATCGCGTATGTCTGCGATCCCGATCAAGAGCTTGCGGGTGAGCTGGCCGCGATTGTGGAAATGAAGCTCGGCTACAAACCTCAGGCCGTTCAGGACATGCGACGTGTGTTCGACGACTCAACCGTCGACGCGGTCTTCATCGCGACTCCCAATCACTGGCATGCGCTGGCGGCCATCTGGGCGATGCAGTCCGGCAAGGATGCGTATGTTGAAAAGCCTGTGAGCTACAACATCAGTGAAGGACGCCGCATTGTGCAGACGGCGGCGAAGCTGAAACGCATTTGTCAGGGCGGAACGCAGAACCGATCCACCATGGCCCTTGCGGAAGCTGTTGATTACATGAAGGCCGGCAAGCTCGGCGAAGTGAAACTGGCTCGGAGCATTATCTACGGCCTGCGTGGTTCCATTGGCCCTCGAGGCACTTATGAGGTGCCCGCGAATATCGACTACAATCTGTGGGCCGGACCAGCACCTCTGACTCCACTCACCCGAAAGTCGCTGCACTATGACTGGCACTGGGACTGGCAGACAGGCAACGGGGAACTCGGCAACAACAACATTCATTCACTGGACATCTGCCGCTGGGGACTTGGTCTGACCGGGCTCGGGCAGAGCACGATCAGCTATGGAGGCCGCTTTGGGTATGTCGACGCAGGTGAAACACCGAACACTCAGGTCTGCATCTTTGACTTTGGTGATAAGACGATCGTCTCAGAAACTCGCGGCCTGAAGACCGAACAATTCCGCCCGGGCTTCACCGGAGGCTGGTTGTTCCATGGCACGGAAGGCTCAATTGCCGGAACATCGCTGTTTGATCCGGATGGAAAAATGATCAGCACGTTCGCTGGCACTCGGCCCAGCGAAAATCACTTCGCCAACTTTATCAATGCTGTTCGAAGCCGAAAACAGGAAGATCTCAACGCGCCGATTGTGGAAGGCCACCAGTCCACAGCGTTGTGTCACGCGGGAAATATTTCCTGGCGTCTGGGACGCGAGGCCGGGATCGTGGAAGTTCGCGATCAACTGAACACGATGAAGGTGCATGACAACGTTCAGGACACATTCGATCGCACTCTGCAGCACCTGAAGGACAACGGTGTGGATGTCGAATCCACAAAGCTGGTCCTGGGAGCTGTCCTGCATCCGGACTCTGAACTCGAGGAGTTTGTCGACAACACGGCCGCGAATACCTTCCTGACACGCGAATACCGAGCTCCGTTTGTGGTCCCCGCCGAAGCCGACATTTAACAGCAGGGGCCGACCGCTATGAGGCCTGTTGATTAATCGTAACCCGACGCGTCAGCGAGGGATGTGTGACGAAGAACCACACAATTCCATCCCTCACTGACGTTTCGGGTTGTGAAAAACCATGAAATCTACCGTCCACGTGGTCGACTGCGTGGTTACGTGAATGCCCCTCGCTCTGGAAAACGTGGCGAAAAAAAAAATCTGCCCGTGACTGAATCCGAAGCGTTTCGCCGATGGATTCCCGCGGCCCTGAAAATGTCATCACTCCGACAACCAATGACCGCAAATTGATGGCATTCTTTGGCCCGCTCATTCAAGTCTTCTCTGCCCGCCTGACGATTTCAAGAACAGCTTTGAGCCGGATCAGGCAACTTCCTCAATAAAAATGCAGCGATTGTGCAGCGAGGATGAAACCTGTCTTAAACAACTTCGCTTTTTTCTGAACTGGCATTCAAGTTGCCTTTCAGTCATGCAGCGAACTTTGTTTCTCGCAGGCCTCGCCCTGGAAAAATCCAGGTTTCGGCTCTTTTGAGGATCTGATCCATGAATCGACGCAATGCTTCTCTGGCCCTGAGCCTGCTGATGTTTCTGCCCTTATCTGCCGACACAAAGGCCAGCAGCACTCCGGCGGCGGAAACTTCTGAGGACGATCAAGTGCTGATTGGCAGCTGGAAGTCTTCTCAGTTTGGTACTCAGACTCTGAATACCAGGCCAGACGGAACGGCGACTCTGACGATGCGATTGAGCACGATGGCGGCTGTTCTGTATGGCCGCGAACTGAAGCTTGAGCTGAAGTGGTCGCTTCAAGGAACGACTCTGACTCAGCAGGTGATCAGCGGAGTTCCAGAGCAAGGCTTTCGAAAACTCACTCGGAAGTTTGGCGACACGTATACGTATCGCGTCGTCGAAGCGACCCGCACGCAGCTCGTGGTTGAAGACACCACAACCGGCAAAACATCGCGCTGGGATGCTCTGTAAATCTATCGGCCCCGGCTTTGTAACCGGCCCCGGCATTTATAGGCTGTCTTCCAGCCACTGCTTCAGCCCGTCTTGCCCGCCAAAGCCTCGCTGTTGAGCGACGATGTGGCCGTCTTTGAAGATCATAATCTGGGGGATCCCGCTTCCCGATCGATAGTTGGCAAACAACTCCGGATTCTTGTCGACATTGATCTTCAAAAACTTTGCGCGCCCCAAATACCCTGGCTCCAGACTGTCGATCGCCGCGTCCATGCTGCGGCACGGGCCACACCAGTCAGCGCCAAACTTCACAACAACAGGCGTCTGACTGCCCAGAACCGCCTGACTGAACCACGGATCATTGATCGGCTCACGCTCACCCCTGCCGGATGCAAGCACGATCGTCAACACGACAACTGCGCCCACGACAAACGTGAGATTTTTGTTTAGCTGATCCATTGACACTCCAGCGCTACGGGAATGACGGCTCTCGGCGCAGGAACAGACCTGTCCTCCCTGACTGTAGCCTGGCAGCAGAGGCAGACACCGAATTTCGACCATACATCTCAACGGCCTTATGTCGCCAGAATCGATTGCAACGGATGAGTTGCCCGCCCTCATTGTTTGAGGTTTGAGGGGTTGATTCCCAGTCTCAAATTGCAAATGGCTGGCGAGGTCATTCGCCATAGCTCCCACGCTGACGCTTTTTGAAGTTGCGAGTTTTGCGTTGTCCCAACCCGAAACGTCAGTGAGGGATTGTGTTTCTGCGTTTCGCGGTGAATGTTCGTAAATCCCTCGCTGACGCGTCGGGTTGTGATATGCATCTGACCAAAATTACGGAATCAACAACCCGCAATCCTCAATGACATGCACTGTCATTGGCCCCAGCTCAGCCGCATTGCGAATGCGTGACGCACGCAAATCTCAAATGGCACGGGCCGGCGCAAAAAGAAACGGGCACAGAAGTCAAAGACCTCTGTGCCCGTTTCCAGGGACTGAACCAGGTCACCCGTCTGGCTCAGCAACATCTTTTTTCCCAGCGGTTCACTTCGAGAATCCGGCTGGAGACTTCAATGCACCCGCTCATCAGTTGTCATAGTCCACAACGATCAACCCATTGACCGATTTAATGTCCACCTGATACTGACCGAAGTCCATTGTGAGTCGAGTGCGGCAGGGTGAGACCCGGATTGAGCGCGGAGAACATGGAGGCACATAGATCTGCACGTAAGCAACTCGCTCATGGCATTCATGAGCACACAAATATGGATCCCGGACGGCCACAACAACAGGAATAGCATTGGGTGCGATGTTGCATTCATCTTCCACTCGCACACAGGTCGCCAAAGGAACCTGACAGTCAACAATTTCGCCAATCTGATGCGGAAATGCGTTAGGCGAAGGGTACCCCTGACCTGGTGGGTAGCTCTGAATCGGCGGATAAACCGGAGCCTGTGGATACGACGGAGCGGACGGATAATTCTGGACGGGTGGCAGAATCACGCCCGGCTGCTGGGCCGGGACATACACGGGTTGCCCATACCCGGCATTCATTCCCCCATTTGAACTCACTCGAAAGCTCAGCTGAGCCCCCGATCGACCTGCACCACCGGAACGACTGAAGCCAGGCTGTCCATACCCGTGATGCCGCAGGTCCACTCGGTCATAGGAATCTCCTCGCGACGAAGGCCCATTTCCGAAGCGACTGTCTGAGTCGTGATAGGTGTTCCTGTCTCTGTCGACGACCTGCGTCTGGTACTTGTAGGCGTCGCGACTGGACATTCCTGGCCCCGCATAGCCGCTGCCATAGCCCCCACGATAGGCTGTGGCCTGTTCATGATGGCTTCGCTCGCCATGATGTCCGACCGGCTGAATCACCGGGCGACCTGCCTGATGCGGCCGTGGAGCCGGGCCATTGATGGCCTTCAGAAAATTGACGATGTCATTGGCCTGGCTTGTGGCTGTTGATGCCATCAGCAGACCGAATAGTCCAATTCCGCAAATCCAGTGAGTTCTCATGGCCGTGTCCTTTTCGTCGTGAAGGGTGACATGTTTCCGGCACCAGACCGTGGTGCCATCGTCATCCTCACATTCATCTTTCATGCCGTCGCTTTGAACCATTCCATAACTTGCTTTGTATGAACGACTTGTGATCACTCCCCTGCAACACCGGCATTTTTATCATGTCATCCGAATCATCCTGATGACATCAAACTGATCACATCCACCATTCTGCAGCCGCTATTTTTTTATATGGTGATTGTCCACCCATATGCACTCTGTTGCTTTCCGTCTCAAATCGTTTCAAGATCCTCGCTTCAACCTCGACTCATCCCCGACCTGGGCTGCTGGCCCGAACAATTCCTTCTCTATGATGACACGAACACTTCTCACTGTTGTTCTGCTTTCCAGTTTCATGTGGGGTTCCATGGCTTCGCACGCGGCTGACCCCCATGTGGTTGTGCCCGGGTATGCGCGATTCCGAACGGAGCACCTGAAACCAGCAGAGGCCGGGCGTCTGCTGATCTCCGAGCTGAACTGCCAGTCGTGTCATGGGAAGCTGGCAAATGAAGTCGTGCCACCTCGCCAGGCTCCGATCCTGACGAACATCTCACAGAGAGCGAACGCCGATTACATCCGGCAGTTCATTGCAGATCCTCAGCTGCAAAAGCCCGGCACAGCAATGCCGCAACTCGCCACATTTAAGGCTGATCCATCCACAATTGATGCGATCACGGCTTTTCTTTCACAGGGTTCTGCCTGGCGAGCCACCGCAGTCGGAGTCGATGCGGTTCGACGCGGTGAAGAGTTATTTCATAAAGTTGGCTGTGCGGCGTGTCATGCGGATCAACGGAGTGATGAAGTCATTGACCAGCTTCGACGACGCATCTCCGTTGGACAAGCCGATCAGGAAGAGGAAGAACACTCCGAACCGAAACAGGAAACCAAATGGACTCGCCCGGCCTTTGCTATGCCACTGGGGAAACTGGACCTCAAGTATTCCCTGTCGAGCCTGATCAATTTTCTTCGCGACCCTCATGCCGTTCGTCCGTCGGGCCGAATGCCGTCCCTCAATCTGACTCCGGAAGAAGCTCGCGACATTGCCAGCTACCTGTTGAAGGATGTCGACGTGGAAGCGAATATCCAATTTGAATACTTCGAAGGCGACTGGCAGAATGTACCGGATTTTTCCAAGCTCAAGGCCATCGCCTCAGGAACGACGACCGACTTTTCTGTGGGTGTGTCGCCAAAGAAGGATTTGTTTGGAATTCGATTCAGTGGCTTTCTGCAGATCCCGACCGACGGCGAGTATCGCTTCTTTGTCAGCTCCGACGATGGTGCCAAACTTCTGGTCGATGGAAAGCTGATCGTCGACAACGACGGAATTCATCCGGGCGGATTTCGAGACCAGGCAGAGCGGCTAAAAGCGGGTGCTCATGATTTGGTCGTCGAGTACTTTGAGTACCACGGCGGTGAAGAGCTGGCGGTTGAAATCGAAGGCCCGGAACTTCCTCGTCAACCGCTGGCCGGACTGATCACGCTGACGCCGGAACAGAGTGCAAAAGTTGAAACGATCGCGGCTGTGCCCGCCGAACTGATTGAACAGGGACGCCTGGCCTTCATCGCACTGGGCTGTGCGGCCTGCCATCAGCACGGTGACGGAGATCAGAGACTCACCTGGACTGGCAAGGCGACTCAGTTCGCAGCGATGAAAACCTCGGGTGGTTGCCTGGCCGAGAAACCGGATTCAAAAGTGCCCGCGTTCGCTCTCAGTCCACAGCAGCGACAGGACATCACCGCCGCTCTTGAAGCCGCTCGAATGCCGGCCGCGGAGAAGGCCGATACAAAGCACGAGATTCATCAAACACTGCTGACGCTGAACTGTTACGCATGCCACACACGAAACTCGCTCGGCGGAGTTTCGGAACCGATGAACCACGTCTTCACGGGCAGCATCCCGGAAATGGGCGACGAAGGCCGAGTTCCTCCTTCGCTCGACGGCGCGGGCGACAAGCTGAACGTGAACTGGCTGAAGACCGTGCTGAACGAAGGCGCGAAGGATCGGCCGTACATGGGGACTCGGATGCCGAAGTTTGGTGTGGAACAAACCGGTGAACTGATTCAGAAGCTGATCGACACCGACATGCTTCCGGCGATTGAGCCCATGACATTTCCGGAGCCCGAACATCGCATCAAAGCAGACGCCCGTCTGATGGTCGGCGATCAGGCTCTGTCCTGCATCAAGTGTCACACGTTCGACAAATACGCGGCCACCGGAATTCAATCACTCGACATGACAACCATGACGCGCCGACTGCGGAACGAATGGTTTCATCGCTATCTGCTGGATCCCCAGAAGTACCGTCCCGGAACTCGCATGCCGGCCGCGTGGCCCAATGGCCGCTCGGTCGTTCCTCACATTCTAAATGGTGATTCCAATGTGCAGATCGAAGCCATCTGGACGTATCTGCTCGATGGTCAGAACGCGAAAGTCCCGAGCGGTCTGCAGCGGGAAGCCATTGAGCTGAAGCCTGTCGACCGTCCGATCGTTTATCGCAACTTCCTGGAAGGCCTTTCTCCGCGAGGCATCGCGGTTGGCTTTGCAGAGAAAGTCCACTTCGCCTGGGATGCCGAGCACATGACGCCGCGGCTGATCTGGCACGGGGCTTTCATTGATGCCTCCAAGCACTGGGTCGATCGCGGTCCCGGTAATCAGGTTCCGCTTGGTGACCACGTCATGACGCTGCAAGCAGGCCCGCCCCTGGCAAATCTGGTGTCTTTAGATGTTGCCTGGCCAACGACCAATCCGCGTGAGAGCGGCTTCCATTTCAAAGGCTATTCATTGAACAAAGATGGCATTCCAACGTTCAAATATCTCTGGGACGAGATCATTGTGACCGACACAATTACGCCGTTCATCGCGAGCCCAGACAATGGTTTGCAGCGTACTTTAACGGCAAAGTCTGCGTCGAAAATTGAACACGTTTACCTGCGAATTGCGGTCGCTGGAAACGTCGAAGAGGTGGATGATGCCCTCGTGATCGACGGCATGCAGTTCCGATTCGAGGGTATTGAACCGATTGTTCGGACCATCAACGATCGCCGCGAACTGCTTGTGCCCCTGACTGCAGCGGCCGGCGAAGAAGCGACGGTGAGGTTTACGATCGTCTGGTAGTCATCAACACAAAACGTCCTTCTCCCCCGCGGGGGAGAAGGTGCCCGAAGGGCGGTTGAGGGGGCTTTAGTGTGCACGTCATCAATCAAACAGAGTCCAATCAATCGCAAAACCCCCTCGCCCCTGCGGGGTGTTGATTTAATCACAACCTGAGCCGCGAGGCGCTAGCCGCGGGTGTTTTCATTTTGATTCCAAGACACTCACCCGCAGCTAACGCTTTGCGGCTCACGAGTTCGAAAGCCCCCTCCGGGGAGAGGGGACTGTCGCGATACAAAACTTCCACCACCGCCAAATCCTGAACCAGGTTCAACATATGAAACACCTTCTCACTGCTTTCCTCTACTGTCTTCTCAGTAGCATCGCCCTCGCTCAAACGGCCGCGCCGAAAGAAGACGATTTTTATCCGCTGGCTCGCTTCACGATTCCGCAGGGTATCGTCCTCGAAGCCGGTGCAATCGAACCGCTGCCCGACGGTACGCTGGCCGTGTCGACTCGCCGCGGCGACATCTATCGCGTCACCGATGCGTGGAACGAAGATCCTTCGGTTGCGAAGTATGAACTCTTCGCACAGGGACTGCATGAAGTGCTCGGGCTGACGTACCAGGACGGCTGGCTGTACGCGACTCAACGCGGAGAAGTCACTCGGCTACGAGATACCGATGATGATGGCCTGGCCGATGAGATCGAAACCTTCAGCGACAGCTGGGGCATCAACGGCGACTATCACGAGTATGCGTTCGGTTCGCCGTTCGATAAGGACGGCAACATGTGGGTCGTCCTGTGTCTGACGGGATCGTTCGGCAGCGATTGCCCGTGGCGTGGCTGGGCGGTACGAATTGATCCAAACGGAAAAATGATCCCCACATGCAGCGGCATTCGGTCACCGGGCGGGATTGCCTTCAATGCGGAAGGCGACGTCTTCTACACCGACAACCAGGGACCATGGAACGGCACGTCCGGTTTGAAGTGGCTGCGTCCGGGCTCGTTCCAGGGACATCCGGGTGGCAACCGCTGGTTCTCCAAAACCGAAGGCGGCGCGAAGTCTGCTCCAAAGGAACCGGAGAGCGGAAGCCGCATTGTGGTCGAAGCCAATAAGATCCCCGAGTTCGAACCGCCCGTTATCCTGTTCCCGTACCAAAAGATGGGCCAGAGCGCGAGCGGCATTGCGTGCGATGTCAGTGGCGGTAAATTCGGACCGTTTCAGAATCAGCTGTTTGTCGGCGATGTAACGCACAGCACAGTCATGCGGTGCTTCCTTGAGAAAGTCGACGGTCATTATCAGGGCGCCTGCTTTCCGTTTCGTGAAGGCATCGGCTCCGGAACGCTGGCACTGCGAATGACGGACGATGGTTCCATGTTCGTCGGCGGTACCAACCGCGGCTGGGGTTCACGAGGCACCAAACCGTTTTCATTGGAACGAATGCGATGGACCGGCAAGGTACCGTTCGAAATCCACGAAATGCGAGCGAAGCCCGATGGCTTTCAGTTGACGTTTACGGAGCCCGTCGATCCCGAGATCGCTCGCAATCCGGAAACATGGAAGCTGGAAACCTACTGCTATATTTTTCAGTCTTCTTACGGCAGTCCGGAAGTCGATCACACAAAACCAACGATTCCCGAGATCAGAGTTTCCGATGGTGGCCTGTCGGTGTATCTGAAGGTTGACAGCCTGCAGCGTGGTCACATCCACGAACTCCACGCGGACGCTCTGCGATCAAAATCCGGAACCCCGCTGCTGCACCCGTCCGCTTATTACACGCTGGAATACATTCCAAAGCCATAATCGTTGTTCAATAGGTCCTGCCTCTATACAAGCTCGAAGCGCCAGCGAGTGAGTCGAAGGGCGCATAAAGGCTCACTCGCTGGCGCTTCGAGCTTGTATTTTTGTCAACGACAATCGTGAACCGAACAACAATGACGTCATAGCGGGCGTGCCTCAAATGACCTGCCTCTACCCCGATGCCACGGCACTGACCGTCGCTGGATCTGATCCCAGTGGTGGAGCCGGATTGCAGGCGGATTTGAAGACATTCCAGCAGCTCGGCGTGTACGGCATGTCAGTTGTCACGCTGATCACTGTCCAGAACACTCAGGCGGTGACTCATGTGGAAGTGCTGTCGCCGAAACTGATCCTTGATCAGCTCGACGCTGTGCTGTCCGACATTCCACCACGAGCGATCAAGATCGGAGCACTCGGAAATGCTGACGTCGTGCGTGCAGTGGCCGAGCGACTGAACGATGTGAAATGTCCGATCGTGGTTGACCCGGTGCTCGTCAGCAAGCACGGTCATCTGCTCGCGGCCGACGATGTTGTCGACGCTTATCGCACCAAACTACTGCCGCACGCATTTTTGGTGACGCCCAATCGCTTTGAGGCCGAACGACTGACGGGCCTGAAGCTGATCGATGAAGCCAGCGTTTCGGAAGCCATCTATCGTCTTCAGGGATTCGGAGCAAAATACGTACTGATCAAACTGGGCGAGGTGAATGGTCAGTCCCAGCACATGCTGGGACTGGAAGATGCGGATCACTGCATCGAAACCCCACGCCTAAAGCGGAACAACACTCACGGTTCCGGCTGCATTCTGGCCGCCGCAATCACGGCCAAACTGGCGCTCGGGGAATCTGATACTTCCGCCGCCGTCCACTTTGGCATTCATCGAGCCTATGAAGCCGTTTACGTTAACACTCATCTTGGCAAGGGCATCCACCCCGCCGAGATCCGCGGCATGCGAAGAGAATAAAGCTGCGGCACGTTCCGGTCGACGGAGCGACCGGCCTACAGGACACCCGTCGCTCCGCCGACGGGCATCTGTCACTCCTTTTGGAAATCCCGAAGCCGAATCTCTTCGTTCGCCAAATGAGCCGACAGCAGTGTGCCAGGGTTGGTGATGATGTCCGTCAAGAGAAACGTGCCGTCGGCCAGTTGTTCCAGGTGGCCAGTGATCGACGGTCCCGGATTCAAGGACTCGGGCGGCTTGCGGTCACCGTCCGGAACGTAGTTAACAAGTTTCAGTTCATCGCCGACCCGGCCGAGTTCCAACATCAGCATCTTTCGCTGCATCTCTTCTGAGTATTCAATTTCAAGATACCCGACCACGGGCAGGTTCGGCTTGTACTTCTGCCATGCCGACCAGGTGATAAGATTTCCTTCAAGGGTTCTCGGCGTGACCTTCACCGAATGAATCTTTGCATTCAGCAGCGTCTTCAGTTCCGACTCGGCGAACTCGCCAACCTTGTGTTCGCCGTCGATGGGTTCAAACAGAGCTTTCAGTGCGTCGAAGTCTTTGCCTTTCAAAGCCGTCTCTGAGCGTGTCGCCAGTCGGTCAACCATCGCCTTATCCAGCGGTTTTTGTTCGATCTTCACAGGCGGATTTTCGTAGTACGAGCTGACTCGACCGATCAGCGTCATGCCATCCGCCGCGTTCTGCTGCCGCTCCATTTGAGTATAAGGCCGCGAGGAAATGGCCGTCGTCCGAACCGGCACGGAGAACACTCCGCCTTCCGACGGCTGCACCACCAGTCGCACCCACCAAACGTCGTTCATCTGCTTGCCATCATCGAAGCGAGTGAATCGTCGGAAGTATGCGTTCGACGGCAGCGTGCTGGACTTCAGCATCGCACCAAGCTGTCCCTTTACAGCTTCCGGAACGTGCGGTTGCTCTGCAAGCTTCGCAATCGCGTCGCGAGTCTCCTTCTCCGTCACACGCGGCTGAGACGATCCGATCGGACTTTCCTTCGCTTCGAAGTTGAAAAGAGAAATGGCCTCGATCAGCGGGCGATTCAGCAAGTTCTCGACTTGTACGACACAATGTGGATGGAGAATTCGTGATGCTTCAGCAACACTTCCGACTTCAAACGATACTCTAACAGTTTCCAGGTTTACCGTCTCGTTAGGAATATCCGACCGGCGAAACCGTGCGAATATCTGGGCTGTGAACTGCCCCTCAGAAAAGCCGTATGTGAACGGCGGCTGCAATTCGCCACTTTCAGACAACGTCGAAGCGACCTTGAATTTCACATGCTCGATTTCGGCACCATTGCCGAGACCTTCCTTCGTCTCATGATATTTTTCTAGTTTGCCGGTCATCGGCTGAATCTCACGAGGCGCCAATTCAGCGGAGAATATTCGGAGCGACGTTTCCCCTGTTTCCAAAATCTGTTTGCGATGAAGATCGGTTCCGGATTTGTTTTCAATATTCAAACCCCAGCCGTCCTGGGGATGTGGCAACGGGAACTGACACAGAACATTTTCCTTGCTGACATTCTGAACATACAGCTGCAAGTGTGCCTCATCTATCGTCTTGAACGATTTGACCCCATACGCAGGTGCATCCACAAACATTGCACCGATCCTCAGCCCACTCACCGATTCACCCCATTGAATCGGCAGTTGTTCATACTTTGACTTTGCAGCAATGGCTTCGGGAACAGGTGCCGCTTTTTTTTCCGGCAGTTCAAACGTGACTTTAGTCTCGCCGTTCAGGTTGATCGGAACTGTTTGTGATAAGTCTTTATCGTAGCCCAGGCTGATTTCTACCTTTTGAGCCGGTGCATCGGGACTCAGATCCACAGCGAGACCTCGGAATACCGCTGTGCCGCCAGTTTCGTTGACTTCGATGAATGCGTCACCTCCCATCAGCGCACCATAAAGTTGTCTGTCCCCGCTGCGAAGATCAACACGTTGCCGTACGCTGAGAAACGGTTTGCCTTGTCTCTGCAGAATTTCGCTGGTATCGCCTTGGATTGTCACATTCAGGTCACGCCGCCTTGGAACGGTGATCTTCAGATCTTTCTGTCCCGCGCGAATGTCGCTAATGACGGCTCGCGCTCCGTCTGCTGTTTGTATGATGAACAGATAATGCGAAGTCGATGAGAGCTGATCCAATTTGAATCGCCCCTCGCTATCAGTAATCGCAAAAGACGTTCCCCAGAAAGCGTCACTGGGATCATCAATACTATTTGCATTACCATTTTCATAAACTTCCACATTGGCCAGCAACTTTGCCGCCGCTGCGGGAGTTCCGTCGGAGTTTAAGATGACGCCATTTGTGACGTCGCTGCGGATGAGGACTTGTTCGAGGACGTCGCTGGAAGAGACATCAACAGATTCGCTCCGCAGAGTCTGATAACCCTTTGCTTCGATCCGAAACGCATACGGCGACTCGGCCAAATGCTCCAGCCACAACTCGCCCTTCTCGTCCGTGAGTTTTGGATCAACCGGTCCGCTTCTTTCGCCGTGCATCTCAGGATGCGCCACCAATTTCGCGTCGGAAACGCTGCGGCCTTCTTTGTTAATCACTCGAATTCTTTTCGATCGCCCGGGCTTCAAAACGATGGTGAAATCGTTGCGAACTTCGCCCGACTTCATTTCGAACTGCTCGGTCCACGCGGGCGCAAAACCATCCGCAAAGTAGGAAACCCAGACTGTTCCCGCAGGGCATGTAAAAGAAAAATGATCCACAAATTGGTCCACAGCGCCAATGAATCCACCATTCCCCGACTTGATGTGGTTGTACATCCAGCCCTTCGTGGTCGCAGACGAACCATCTTCCAAAACGATGCGGCCAGAGATCGTGACCTTTGCGTCTTCCGCCTGAGTTGCTGACTTTGAAGTGGCCTTCGTATCTCCCTCATTTTCAGGGAGTTCTTGCTCATTTGGCGTGCCGGTGTTGGATTCACTTGAATCCTCAGCGACTGCGGGCTGCTGGGCTGCCGCCCAACTACGAACAATTCCCGGAGCAGCCAAGAAACTCACCAGCGTCAAAATCAGAGTCAGCACTCCCATTCGAGTGAGCTGCAATCGTGGCTCTGGCTGAGCGTTGATCAATCGTCCGATTCGACGTTCCAGCAGCGACATGCTGCGGCCGGTTGCCGTCAGGGCGGCAACGTTTTGATGTCGCGGAATCCCACACAACTCGGCCATTCGCAACAACGCACCGGCGTAGTTCATCGCTTCATGGCCGGATCGCACGACGAGGTCGTCGCAACAGATTTCTCGCTCGGCACTCAGACAACGGCTGAGGAACCAGACCACCGGATGAAAGAACAGCAATGATTCGATTAGTCGCTGCAGCAGATTCATCCAGAGGTCATAGCGACGGATGTGAGCGAATTCGTGGCTGATGATGGCGGAGAATTCGCCGGTGGTCAGACCTGTCATCACGGATGCGGGCAGCAACACGATTGGTCGCAGCACGCCGATCACCGTCGGCACGGCGACTCGTTCACAGTAGGCGACGATCGGAACAATTCGAAGGCCGATGCGGCTGGCCTGATTCCGGATCAGATCCAGCAAAGCGAAATCTGCCAGTGGAATGGCGATGGCTCGCAACCGATGGCCGCCCCACAACGCGACGCTCAGTCGTAGCAGAAAACAGACCACGCCGATCACATAGGCCACGGTTGCCCATGTGGCGATTGTCCGATACCACTTCGCGTTCGTACTCGTTGATGAAGATTCATTTGCCGACAGCGAACGAACGGTGGCTGCGTTATTCGTCTCCTCGGAAACAGCGTCGGTCGAGGCAATGGGCAGCGAATTGGCTCTCGGTGGAATTAACGCGGGGTAAGGAACATCGACAGGAAGCGACTCGCCACCCTCCTGACGTTCGCTCGCAGAATGTGCCTGTTCATTCGCCGTTGAGCGATTCCCGGGCAAACTCTCCGGCACGGTCACCAGTGAAAAGGTGATCGCCACACACGTCGGACACGCCAACAGCGCGATCGAGTGCAGCCAGTATCGCAGCGTGGCTGATTGATTTCTGAACAGCCGCGACAATGCCATCGCCGCGAGCCCGATCAGGCAGCCCTGCCACAAAAAGTGCAGCAGCGTGATGGCCCAGCGGAGCGACATTTCTGAATTGAGAAAGAACGTTGTGTCGAGAATCGAATCACTCATGACTCTTCTCCTTCAGCTTCTGATTGAACGCCTTGCGGAGACTTTTCAAAGCGTCCGCGTCCAGATCGGCGACATCGAACAGGCTGAGCATCACGGCTTCGGCCGATCCGTCGAAGACTCGCTCGACGATGTCTCCCAGCATTCCGCGACTGACCTGCTGATCGCTGATGAGCGGTTCGAAGCGAAACGCCTTGCCTTCGACGGGATCCAGTTGTGCCAACTGTTGTTTGTCGACCATCTTCTGCAGCGTCGTGATCACCGACGTATGAGCCAGATCGCGACCTCGTTCCGCCAGAGCGTCACGAATCTGACGTGCCGTCTGAGGAGCATTCTCCCACAGAACTTTCAGGATCTGGAGCTCCAGTTCCGTGGGATATTCCGAAGGTGACCGAGCCATTTGCTACTCCGGGAAGGGCCTGACTAATTTCTATCGAAATAGAATTTATCGGTCCGATTGAGGATACGCAAGAGGCAATCTCTATTGAAATAGAATTTTGCGCCCGTGCGAGTGGGTTTTTACCACGGAGGACACAGAGAGCACACGGAGCCTGAAAGGCCGAAACAATTGAGTCGGATTAAGCTGATCGCTGTGTCAGCCCTTCGGGCCTTGAGGACTTTCTATCTCTTCTTTCCCGGTGGCTTACGCACACCGACATTGGATTTGTCGGCCCGCCGGGCCTGAATCGCAGGCAAAACGTCTCGCTGCGATCCCGAAAAAACAAGAATCCGCCCTTCCGTCTCTGCGAATCCTTCTCTGTGTCCTCCGTGACCTCTGTGGTGAAACCTGCGACACCTCAACCGCGAACCTACTTTCGGAGTTCCGCTCTGTGCGGCAGAGGCTGCGTGCGAAGATTGTCGAGGTACGCTTTCACAGCCGCTGCTTCTTGGCGGACACTTTCGTCGGGAGACTTCAGCAGCCCTTCCAGCAGTTGCACTCTGCCGGGGATCGGATGATTCTGAATAGCATGCAGCATATCCCGCTGAAGTTTCACGTGATCCCCAGTGGCAATCAGCCGAATCAGATCTTCGTGAGTCGTATCGTACTTCAGAAAATTGGCGATGTTTTTGTGCCACGAGTGATCGGGCTCAGCCTTCATGTCGGCCAACAACTGGGCCGCCGCCTGTTCGCAGGGAAGGTGGTAGAGCAGCTCTCGCAACGTTGAAATCACTCGAAGGTGCTTTTGGCGTGGAGTCATGTAGTTGGTGTCATCACCCGGCACGCGTGGTATCGTCGCTACGGTTTGCTGTTGATCCTGAATCACTGCCATCAATACCTGATATTGGTCCGCCAGCGGCATGGTGTTCGGGAGTTCCAGGAGATGTACATAATCCGCATATTTCTGCACGGCATCCTGAAAAACATCAACGAACATGGCGGGTGTCGATTCGGGCCACAGTCGGCCGAGATATTCCCAGCGAATCTGATGCGATTGATGTACCGATTGGTCAGCCGTCGCAGCTTTTACATCCTGCCAGAACTGCATGGCCAGCGACGGCTGTTCGTCGGAGAACTCCCGATCACTAAACAGGAGGCTTAGAAAGTCGCCGGAAAACAGACCGCTGCTCAAACTGAATCGAGTCATACCCTTGCGGGCAATTTCAAGCAGGTTGGATTGTTGCTGCCGTCGGAATTTGGCCCCCAGAGGCGTTCGAAGTCGCATCAGTCGGCTATACCATTTGTTCACATAGACCTGTGAGTGATCGCCAATCCGCACTCCGTTGAATGGATCTGTCGCTTGAGTGTGCCAATCATTGCGAAGCAGGAATGACTCGTAGACTGAACCGCCCAGCACATCGACATATTGAAGACGATTCTCATTGCCGTAACACATCCGCAGCAGCTCGGGCGTTAACTGACGCTCCACCAGATTATCCGCAGAGGGATCGATTGCTTCAGCCATGCCGTTGTAGACCTTCGGTCCACCCATTGTTGATTCGAGAAACATCGACTGGGCAGTTCGATCTGTGGAGGTCTGGGATGGAAGAGCGTCCAGAGACTGATCGAGCCGCCAGACAGCCTGAGCGATGGGAAATAGAGCTGATTTTTCGCCGGAGCTGTTGATGCCTGCTTCGTCCCATGTTGCAAATCCGAATCCTCCGTTCGGATCATACCTGACGCCTGGCGGATCCGGGTTCTCTGTCGTTCGAAGCAGCTGCAGTGCATGCTCGATGAGTTGCACGGGATCCAGCATCGGCACGATCTGGTCCACGGCCAGTCCATTCGCACTTTTACTGTCATAGGAACGTGTTTGCCTTGCTTCATCTTCGATCTTCATCAGTAACTGCCATGCGGATGCCGAGTCTGTCACATCACGAAGCATTGCCGCAAGCTTTGGATTGTCTCCTTTGAGCCGAGAGATCAAAGGCTCAGCCGCTGCACATTGTTCAATCAGCGTCGATCCAAATTCACCAAAAGACTGGAACGCATTCTGCCAGGCTTCGTCCGTCTCGTAATTATTCAGGCGAGCACGATCCAGCAGAGTTTCAAGTTCCTGATCCCACTGAGGAAACACGGTATCGAGCTTCACAAGAATCATCTCCTCCGGTGTTCCCGACTTAAGGTGTGTTCGATGACCCATGGTAGACCAGCCCACGACATCGTTCAGTTCGACCTTAAAATAAAGATTTGTGCTGCGTTCCATATCGGGAGGGAAATGTAGAGGACACCATCCCCATAGACGAAACACTTTCCCTCTGGCATCAGTCCACTGGCTCTCTGGCGATGGTTGATAAACCTCCTGAAGCTCCGGTGATTCCCTTGTCCAGACCGCAACCTTGCTCAGTAATTCACGAGCCGTGATTTCCACAGGCGTCTTCCCAAGACTGACGCCGTTCACCCAAAGTTCGGCCCCGACTCGTGGATCGATGAGCTCGAAGCGAATGAGAGTGTTTGGCGTTTCCGCCGCTGGATTCGCATTCGAGCCTGCAACGATGGTACTCGGATGTTTTCGCTCGAATGCATCCTGCCGATCAGAACGGATCTTCATGTTGAATGCCATCAGCGCAGTTCCACCGATCAGAATCATGCCCATCATTCCGACGACCGTGCTGAATCTCCATGTGACAAACAAGGCAACAACACCCAGAATCGCACCGGTGACGAACACCTGCTTGTTTGTGAATCGAATGGTATCCACCGCCTCAGCCATCGCTTCCGGAGGCCACGTGAAGTGCGAACCAAATACCCACATTACAGCGAGGACACTCAGTCCGATTGCGAATTGAATAGTCTCCAGATTTCGCACTGAGTTGCTGCGACGTGAGCTCGGTGCAATCCAGCGCCGCCCGGTTCGCATGGCAGGAATGACTGGTACCACCAGAATGGCCGTTGCCAAAAGCAACATCACGCCCACACTCATCAGGAAATAGAAAATCATCATGCCTGAACCTCCACGCGACGATGGAACTGCCAGCAACTCAGAACAGAGAGACTCGACATCAGCACACCCGCACCGTGCATGAACCACGCGACGGGTGTGATGGAATAAGCCGATCGGTCGAGGGCTCCCACGACCATGAATACAAAGCCCATCAGAATGAGCCATCCGGCTCCGCTGTCTCCGAACGGCTGTCGGCATCGCACCCAGAAGTAGTGCATCGGCCCCAGCACAAGCAGGTAGAATGCGAACAGCCAGAAACTCACATCGGCATCCACCGTACCCATCAACGGAAACCACGGATTTCCCAGATGAAACTGCGTCCATGAACGCAGTCCGCTGATGATGACGACGAACACAACAACCGAAACCATAGCGCCCGAGATGACGGTCGCCAGCCATGTTGACCACCACAATTGGTCTCGCGAAAAGCCCTGCGAGTACAGAAATCCGGGCCCCCGCGGCGCGCTGCGGCCGAGAATCCAGACCATCAGTCCGGAATGAATCAAACCGGCGACCACCATGTAACCCTGCCGTGCAAGGATGAGACGATCCGATGTGAACATGGGGTAGACAATCGCCGCCAGCATCATCGCAATGTTCAGCACAGCCAGTTGCCGCAGATGCCAGCGGATGAGTGTGATCATTGGTTTCATGAGATTTCGTAGTCCTGAAATTGAGTCGATTTGCGAAACGGTAAATGACCCGCCAGAAAGAACTCTTCCAGCGTCGCTTTCCGGCGACGCATTTCGTTTGGCAACTGATGAGAACTTAGCACGCTTGCATGGTCGCGAAGCATCAGTCCATTCTCGCCGACAATGGCTGCTTTGGCCGTCACCAGCTCCACACCCGACGGAAGCGAGGCGTCTGGCGCAGCGTGTTCACACTCGACGATCCAAACTTGCTCTCGCAGTTCTTCGAGATCGGATTGAAGCAGGATCGCGTTCCGATGCAGAATGCTGATGTCATCCGCCACGCGTTCGATGTCGGACAAAACGTGAGTCGCCACGAGTACCGTGATGTTTCGATCATTGGCTTCACGGCGAATCACCTGATAAAGCTCAATGCGAGTCTGCGGATCAAGCCCATCGGCCGGTTCATCCAGCAGCAGCACTTCACAGCCGCGAGATAGCAACAGAACAAGCAGCACCCATCGCTTCTGACCCTTGCTCAGCGAGGACCAGATACGTGACGTCGTGAGTCCATGCGATTCCAGAAGCTGAACGGCTCGCGATTGATCAAACGCGGGACCAGCCGCGTCACTCAGCGTCAGCAGATTATGCAGTCGAGTCCCCGGTGGCGGTTCGAATCCGTCGAGCAAACAGCCAGTGCGACTCACCGCCGCGTGCACAGCGGGCCAGCAGGAATGATTCAGCAACCGAGCGCTGCCCCGCGTTGGTTCAATCAGTCCCATAAGCAGCTTAAGCAGCGTCGTTTTGCCAGCCCCATTCGGTCCCAGCAACGCACACACGCGGCCTTTAGCCACTGACAGATTGACATCGTGAAGAACTCGCGTCTTCCCAAAGTCGCGGCCAAGTCCGTTCGCTTTGATCGTCGATTCCGCGGAGCGCATCGCTCCATCCTCAAACGATGAGCCGGCAATCTGCGAAGTGTCTGCCACTGGAGTATTAATCATTCGGAGGCTCCATCTTGTTCACAACCTGATTCAGAATCTCTTTCACTTCCGCAGATGTCGCGCCGAGCCGTTTGGCCTCGGCCACCATCCGCTGGGCGAGATCGGTGATGATCTCACGTCGACGAGCGGCGGGCACAGTCTGCTGAGACTCCGTAATGAACACGCCGCGGCCCTGCTGCATAACGGCGAGACCGCCGCTGACGAGCTCTTCGTACGCTTTGACAACGGTTCGCATATTGATGCCCAGCTCATTCGCGAGCTCTCGAATGCTGGGCAGCTTGTCACCCTCCTTCAGCTTCCCTCGCGCAACGTCGAACTTGATCGCTTCGACAATCTGTCGATAGATCGGCTCGCCGCTGTGATGATTAAGGTGAATGGGCATCCAACCGCCTTCTGACTACTGTTGTACAACAGATAATACAGTTGCCGCAACATGCGTCAAGCAGAGTTTCTGAATTTTTGCCCGTCAGAGTCCATCGTTTTGTCAGTCCGATTCCGCGATTGGCTCACCTCTTTCCCCAAGCGAACCACGTAGCCCTGCGCTGAGTAACCCGCGAGCCTTATTGATCACTCTGTGTTCTCTGCGTCCGCTGTGGTAAGCTGTGAGCCCAGCTGCAGCGGGGATGAGTCGTCAGGGCAGCGCCTCTTGACGAAGTCGGCGAAGTCAACTCGGGAATGAGTCGTTCATGTTTTTCAGATTTCTGATTCTGTTCGCCCTGGTGCCACTGGCGGAACTGTGGCTGCTGGTTCGGATGACCGAACGCACCAGTCTCGGCTGGACCATCCTGCTGGTGATTTCGACCGGAATGATCGGCATGAGCCTGGTCAGATGGCAGGGCATGAAGGCCTGGCAGCAAGTTCAAAAGGACTTGGCATCCGGCAAGTCGCCGTCTCAGTCCATTCTGTCCGGCGTTCTGATTCTGGTCGCCGGTGCGTTCCTGCTGACCCCTGGCCTGATCACCGACACGGCCGGATTTCTGCTGCTGATTCCGCAGATACGCCACTGGATGGCGGCGGCTGTTCAGAAGCGATTCGTCGGTCGCGTTGTCAGTAATGTGCAGGGGTCCGTCTGGGTCAGTTCCTTTTCGTCGAACTTCCCGCAGCCGCCGATGAGCGATGCCGCTGAAGATGCGGAACGGCCGAACGTTCGCGTGATCGACCCCAACGACAGGACTGAGCGACTGACCAACGATCAGTAGTTCCTGCAGGCCAACTCATGACGCTGGCTGAACATCCCGGGCATCAGGTCAGGACATCTTTCAGAACAAGCCCATGCACATCGGTCAACCGCATGTCGCGCCCGCCGAAGCGGTAGGTCACACGTTCATGATCCATGCCCATCAGATGCAGCATGGTGGCATGCAGATCATGGATCTCGGCTTTGTTTTCGACAGCCTTGTAACCAAACTCATCGGTAGCGCCGTAAATTGTGCCGCCCTTGATACCACCACCCGCCATCCACATGGAAAATCCATACTGGTTATGGTCTCGCCCATCGGAACCCTGAGCAAACGGCGTCCGACCAAACTCACCCGACCAGACTACCAGCGTTCGCTGCAGCAGCCCTCGCTGTTTCAAATCAGCCAGTAGACCGGCAATGGGTTTGTCGACGGACTTCGCATTTTTCGTATGCCCGTCCACGAGATTACTGTGCTGATCCCAGCGGTCTCCATTCCCCGAGGGGCAGGTCAGTTCAATGAAGCGAACACCACGCTCGACAAGTCGTCGAGCCAGCAGACATTCGCGCCCGAACGTCTGCGTGTTCGGGAGCTCGTCGAACATCCCGTACATCTCCTGAGTCTCACGCGTTTCACCGCTGAGGTCCATGAGTTCCGGAACAGCCAGCTGCATTTTTGCGGCCAGTTCATAATTGACGATCGCCGATTCCACCTGATCATCGTGGCCATAACGTTCAGCCGTTGTCAGATCGAGACGCCGAATCAGATCGAGCTTGCGGCGCTGAAGTTCAAGGCTGCTTTCGCGCGGTCGGATGTCGGCGACGGGCGAATCGCCGAGGCCAAACACAGAGCCCTGATAACTGGCCGGCAAAAATCCGCTGCCAAAATTGTCCAGCCCGCCAGGCGGAATCAGGCCACCATTCAGCACGACAAAATGAGGCAGGTCTTCACATTCGTTTCCCAGCCCATATCCGAACCACGCGCCCATTGATGGACGCCCCTGAAGTCCTGAGCCGGTGTGCAGGAAGTAGTTCGCGTTGGTATGTTCGGGGAACCCTGAGGTCATGGAGCGAATGACGGCCATGTCGTCCACATGCTTCGCTGTTTCCGGAAACAGATCGCTGACCGGAATACCGCTTTCACCGTACTGCTGGAACTTCCACGGACTGGCCAGCGTATTGCCAATATTGTTGAACTGCGTGGGTTCAATTTTCGTGGGAAACGGCTTTCCATGCTGTTCCGTGAGCAGCGGCTTGGGGTCGAACGAATCAACCTGTGAGACGCCGCCATCCATATACAGGAAGATGACGCTCATCGCCTTCGGAGGAAAGTGCGTGGGCTTCGTTCCCAGCTCATGATTCCGCTGTGACGATCCGCCCTCTGCAGCCGAAAGAGAACCGCCAAGCAGATGAGCCATGGCGACAGAGCCAAAACCGCAGGCGGCGGTTTGCAGCAATTCGCGGCGCGAATGGGGCAGGGGGCGAAAACGTTGACAATGCGTTCGAGGCATAATGAGTTCCTGACGTCAAAAGGCAGGACAGGTGCGATGACCGGTCCATGCCTATTGTCCGCTGACAGCCGTCGAAACTCAACTGTGATCCATCAGACCCTGATCGCCGACTAAACTTTTTTTCTCGCTCGCCAGTTCGAAGTGCCTGTCATTCGAAGTGCCTGTCACAGGGATCAGGCTTCGTTGGCGTTCGGCAGAAACCGGCCGCCGCTCATGAACATTCCGTTGTCACACGGAGAACACCATTCGATCTGAACGTTGTACTGGAATTCGCGAGTCTCGCTGGCCATCCGGACAACGACTTCGCCCGGCGTCACCGCGCCACGGTGGAGAAGGCCGATCCCCGTGCGGCTGATTTCCCGCGTCATTGAGGAAACGGTGTTCCCCCGCGACGTGCGGATTTCTGCCGGAACCGAAAGTTCCAAACGCTCATTGGCCCGATGGTTCGCGCTGTTCGGCTTGCCGATGCTCTCAAGCACACGGCGAAGATCATCGATTGTCGGACGGCTCCAAGGATCCTGTGTCATGACGGCCTCCTGCTGATCGCTCGCACTGGAGCGAAACAGCGTATGTGACTGCGAATTTTTCTGTGGGGAAAGCGTTGTGACATCAACGGGCACAACGCTTTTGTGCAACAGTAGTTCGCAACAGGAGAGTCAGCCGACTCAGATCACCTAAAAACCGGGATTCTGCTACCCATGCAGCGGCAACTCGCGGTCAGGAATTGGCTTTTTGCGAGCTGGAGCGAATAAGAGAGCCGCGACGATTATTCCGCCAATAAGCAATACAAGAGTTCGCAGGCTGATGGAAAAATCCCTGGCCGGTGACACTGAAGCCACTTCCGACGCTGTCAGAGTGTCGCTCGCCTGGCCATTGTCTATGCCAGTTTCCGATGGTGGTTCGATGGCCGAGGGTGTTGGAAACAGGGCTTCCTGTGGAATGGCCGTTGGAACCACGGTGTCTGCTGGAAGTGCTCGACCAGAAGAAACAGTCTTGACCGCATTCCGTGGGGCATCATTATTACGCAGACGGCGTGCCGGTTGGGACTTCTGGCCGAACGCCGGGGCTGAAGACCAGACTCCTGTATCGGGCGTATCCGGCAATGAGGCTGGCGGAACGGCCTCGGCGTCGACGAACATTGCCGCAAACTGTTCTTCGGTGGAATCATTGTTCCTGCTGGGCTTCCGCTGGAGCCTGGCGGTCTTCTTCGGCTCAGTCCACTGGATCTCCTCCGATGTCTGCGTGCGCGACTTACTGCGGGCGTCAGCTGCGCCCGCCAGGCTGGACTCCGCATTGTTCTCGGCTCCAATCGGCGATCCAAACAGGCCTTCCTGATCGGCGACTTCAACTTCGACATCGGCAACTGCAACCGGTTGTTTTGATGCCACACGACCCCGGCTCGACGCGGCCTTTTTCTTTGGAGTGCCTCCTGCCTCCGCAAGAAGACTATCGAAGCTTTCAACAGCGTTGCTGTCCTGCGATTCCTGCTCTGCTGCCTCTGGCTCTGGCTCTGGCTCTGGCTCTGGCTCTGCGCTGGCCATAGACTCAAAATCGGCCTTGGCGGCAGCGGCAGCCGCGGCCTTCTTTTCTGTCAGCATTTTTTCAAATTCAAGCAGCTGATCGTCGGCGACGGGCTCGCGATTTGGTGCCTTCTTTGGAGCATTTTCTTTCGCCGCAACCCCGGCTGCGATCAGAGGAGCCGCATCTTCGGCCGACTCTTCTGCTGTCGCCGGTTTGGTCGCGTTTCGCTCAAAATGCTTTTCGAATTTCTCAACCAGCAACTCTTCCTCATCAACTACTGGCTTTGCCTCTTCGGCAGCACTGACGGACTTGTCTTTTGTTGGCTCTTTGCCAGGACCGGTTTGCAGATCTTTCTCGTCCGAGGCCAGTTCGGCTTTCGTGGCCGCTGGCTTCTTCTTTTCGGCGATAACGGTCTCCTCAGGCGCTTCCCGGGTCAGGAAAGGATCGGCTTCCACCGCCTCCTGCCGACGGAACGGATTCTTCCACCTGCTGCCTGTGGATGTCCGTTCTTCGGACTCTGGCGTATCGGCGGCGGCCATCACTTCGGATTCATCGGCCGTCTTCTTTCCGAATGGCAGCCACGATGCAAATCGCGGTTTGCTGCCGTCCGTGGACGCACCTTCGTTCTCTCGCTTGGCTTCCAGTTCTTCCAATGTCTTGTAGCCCGCCGTTTCGTTGCGGGCGAACATGCCCTTCAGGCCATTTCCGGCACAGCCGGCGCTGGTCATCAGAAGGACGGCCATGCTGCTGGAAACAAATTTGCGGGTTTGAGTCATCTTTCTGGCCTTCCAAATTCGGTCCGATGGCCACCTGCTGTTCGAGCAAATCCGCACGAAAGCAAAAGAGGCCCCTGATCGTATCGGCTAAACCGAACTTAGCTCAAAATCAGGCTATGACGACTGAGGCGATTCTTCCGCGACAAAGATGTTCGATGGACCGGTCACAGAGACGGCGAAAAAGAGCCAGGCTGCAGTGGCTTTGCAGGCAGCCCGCCGTCCATTGGCAACAATTCCGGAACAGACGCTCAAAATCGCTCAAGTTCCGGGATGGTGCCGTTGCAGTTGCAGACCCCGAAATGGCAACAGGCCCGGGCTCTCTGAAGAAAGCCGGGCCTGTTGAGATTATAAATTCCGTGACTTCAGGAACTCCGTCTGTCAACGTGCGTTGGTATTCAAGTCCGTCTGAATCAGGCGGACGGAGGAACCTCAGGTTCTGGTACCAGAGGCAGGTCCTGCGGTGGCATCGGAATCGGTGCTGGGGGAGCCGTCGCTGAATTCGGTGTCAGAATCGGAGCGGGCGACGGTGGGGGGTCAGCCTGAATTGACAGCATTGGAATGGATGTCGATTCGGGTAGCAGCTGGTCGTGGTTCTCGATGATGATCTGCGAGTGATCATGCTCCGAGTGTTCCGGAACGACAATCACTTCGGAGTGCGGCTGCACGATCGAGTGCTGGTGGAGAGGCTGCCGAGAGCCTCGCCATTCGGTCACTTTCATCCGTGGAATACCGGTGTCAATACATCTAGTATTTTTGGATGAGCCGATTCCATGCGAGCCGCAGGTCGAACATCCGGTTCCATGAGACGCATGTCCTCCACAGGTCCCACAGGCCGAACCGGTCTGGAAAGAACTCGCACATTGCCCACAACTACCGCAGTTGCCGCAGGAAGCAGCCTGCACTTCAGTGGTATCAATGCACCCCACGATATCACCGCACTTCTCATCTTTGTTCTCACAGTTGTAGTAAGATGAGCCGGCGGTATACGCGCAGCAATTTCCCCCAAATCCCGACTTGCGATGAGCGGAGAAGGAATACGTCTGGTCCAGGGCGCCAATGGCGCCGGCAAGGTCGTGCAGTTCACCGTTCACGGATTTTTGCAGACATGTCAGCCCTGTGATCAAACCAATGACCAGCAAGGATCCAATAATCACAATTTCAGTCGACAGGATCACTCCGTGCTCATCCTGCCGAAGAGCCTTCAGCAGATTCAACATATCATTTCTCCAATACCAACACCAGAGGGAATGAGATCCGCAACGACATGCTGCGGTGTTCGTTGGCAGACGATCAACGGGTCTGCCGGCCGGTCCGTACTCATTGGATTCAAGAGAACCTGGTCAATGCGGCGATCAGAGGACCAGGCCCGGTCAGCGATCTGCGACAGCATCAACGGTTTGTGTTTCGATGGATTGTGCTTCCATGGATTGTGGAGATGAGTGGCTCACCCGAGGCGAGAAAGGGGTCTCTCACAACCCCTTCTCGCATCGGACGAACAAAACGACTGAACTCATTTCAGCCGCGGGCGGTTTCTCAGGCCGCTGAAGGTGGTTTCTCAGGCCACCTTCTCCCTCTCTCTCCTGCTATGAACAGAGCGGGTCGCTGTGTGAGGGAATGTCTCTCTCGGACAACTCCGGATGGCTCTTTGGAAGCAGCAGCCGGGGCCGTTCTCTCACTCCTCACAATCATCGCGACCGTTAACGTCACAACGAAACAAATAATTAGCACAGCCCGTGCCATTGGCGAAATCAGAATAACCAGCACAACCAAACATAGCAGTTAAGTTATTCTCTGGAAGGTGTTTACGGCGATTCCTTGCTTTGGAGCCCCTGGTCGCCGTTCCGGTTGCGCGCAAAGAATCAATTGCGCCTTGTTTAGCGATTGTGATAATTATCCTGAATACACCGCCACGGATCAGATGGCATGCGACCTCGGACAACGCTCATGATTGTTCGACTCACGAGGCCGATCTGTTCCGGATCGGCCAGCCTGCACTTTTGGGCGACAGGGCAGATTCGCCAGCCGTAATCCGCCCGAGCCACACGGGGCGACGCACTGCGCGGAAGGGGAAGTCGACCTGCGTAATTCATTCGCGTCAGAAAGGGGATGCTGGTATCGTCCGGGATTCGAATTCGGAGACTGCACCAGGCAGACAGAGACAACCACAAAGGACTTCAGCGAACATGGCTAAGTGTTTGGTCACAGGCGGAGCAGGCTTCATCGGCAGTCATTTAACGGAACTGCTTCTAAGCCAGGGACACATGGTTGTCGTTCTGGATAACCTGTCCACGGGCCGAGCGACCAATCTTGAAGACGTCAAACACAACAGCCGCCTGGAGATTCGCAACGGATCAATTACTGACCCGGTTGCACTGAGTGAAGCCGTCCATGGCGTGGAAATGATCTTTCATCTGGCGGCGGCTGTGGGAGTCAAGCTGGTTGCCGACGATCCAGTCCGCACGATTGAAACCAACATTTATCCGACCGATCAGTTGCTGCGTCTGGCCGTGCAGGGCAACGTCAAAAAGTTCTTCCTCGCTTCCACCAGCGAGGTCTACGGAAAGCACCCGGGCGAATCATGGGTTGAAGACGACGACCTGCACCTTGGCCCTACCAGTCGACCTCGCTGGGCCTACGGTTGTTCCAAAGCCATCGACGAATTTCTGGCACTGGCGTATCACAAGAAGTTCGGTCTCGGTGTCACTGTCGGTCGCTTCTTTAACGTCGTGGGGCCTCGCCAGGTGGGCAACTACGGTATGGTTGTTCCGCGTTTCGTTGAAGCCGCTTTGCGCGGCGGCCCGGTGATCGTGTATGACGACGGTTCACAAATTCGCTGCTTCGCTCACGTCCGCGAGATCACTCAGTGCATCGTAAAACTAATGTCGACTGATGTGGCCGAAGGGCGAGTCTTCAACATCGGCAGTGATCAGCCGGTTTCGATCCTCGATCTTGCAAAACGCGTGATCGCAAAAACCAATCCTGCCGTCGAGGTTCAGTTCGTTCCGTATGCTCAGGCTTACAGCGAAGACTTCGAAGACGTGCAGCGACGAGTCCCCAACGTCAATCGCCTGTTTGAGACCATCGGCCAGAAACCTGTTTCCTCACTCGATCAGATTCTGGACGACATCATTGCCTGGAAACGCGATTTGATGACTGAGGCGTAACTCGCTGAGACGCGCCGGACAGCGCCATGTCTGGCGTGCCACGTTTCCTGAAGGTTGTTTGTGATGATAGATTGCAGCGTCGAATGTGTCCCTTCTCCCCTGGCAAGGGGAGAAGGTGGCCGGCAGGCCGGATGAGGGGCATTCGAGGCAGGCATCGTGCATGTGTTCCGCTCTCGTTCCTGTCACACTCCCGCATCATCGGAACATCGCTATGCTGCCCGCATCCCTGAATGCCGCCAAGCGAGATCATCAGGAATTGACTGACGAAGAGATCGGCTTCTTTATTCAGGGCTTTGCTACGGGCGCTATCCCCGACTACCAGATGTCGGCGATGGCGATGGCCATCTATCTCAACGGCATGACGCCCAACGAGATCGCGAAGCTCACTGCCGAAATGCTGCGCTCGGGGACTCAACTTGCCTGGCCCGCGGACGGCATTCCACGAGTCGACAAGCATTCGACCGGCGGCATTGGTGACAAGACGTCTTTAATCATTGCTCCCCTGCTGGCGGAATGCGGTCTGCAGAATCCGATGCTGTCCGGACGAGGCCTCGGGGCGACCGGTGGCACGCTGGATAAGCTCGAAGCGATCCCTGGCTTTCGGACAAACCTGTCGCTCGACGAGATCACCCGGCTGACCCAATCTATCGGCTGCGTCATCACCGGCGCCTCCGCAGAACTGGCTCCGGCCGATCGCAAGCTGTACGCCCTTCGCGACGTCACGGCGACAGTACCATCCATTCCGCTCATCACCGGCAGCATCATGAGCAAGAAGCTGGCCGAATCGCTCAACGCCTTGGTCCTGGATGTCAAATTCGGCAGCGGTGCATTCATGAAGACTCGTGAGCAAGCCACGCAACTGGCTCATTCGCTGGTCAACACCGGCGAGCGGATGGGCGTCCGCACGACGGCACTTCTGACGGATATGAACCAACCACTCGGGCGCATGTGTGGCAACGCCGTGGAAGTACTGGAATCCATTGACGTGCTTAAAGGCGGCGGACCGGCGGATGTACGACTGCTGAGCATCGAACTTTGTGCCGAGTTGCTGATCTCCACCGGCATCGACCAGTCTCTGGATGATGCTCGCCGTCGCTGCGAAACGCTGCTCGATAACGGAGCCGCCTTCGAACGCTACTGCCGCATGATCAAAGCCCAGGGCGGAAGCACCGGCGATGTTTTGCATGTCGCTCCGTCAACAGATCTTGTGTCTGACCAGGATGGCTTCATTGCTGCGATCGACACCGAGGCCCTCGGTCTGGCCATCATTTCACTCGGTGGCGGCCGCAGGAAAATGGGCGATCCCATTGATCATTCCGTCGGCCTGGAAATGCTCGTCCGCCTCGGCGACCGCGTCGCTAAAGGAACGCCCCTCGTCCGCATCTTTTCGAAGAATCCGGAGATGGTGACATCACCTATTCGAAACGCGATTCAGATCAGCGATTCCGGCATCGCACCGGAACTCATTGTGGAACGCATTGCGTGATTCACCACATACAAGCTCGAAGCGCAAGCGAGTGGGCTTTCCTGTACTTGCTGAGAATTTGAATGGATTGATTGAACGGCAGGGCCGACTGGCTCGCCATTTTGAATGTGTATGAAGGGTTGGATATGGCTGACCGAGAGTTTAACACTGGCGAGCCGTTGGGTTACCTCATTACATGGACAACCTACGGTACGTGGTTGCCGGGGGATGAGCGTGGCTGGCAGCGGTCTGGGCAAGCAGGTATTCAATTGCCCAATCAGACGTTCCGAGAGATGGCTGCAGCCGATATGGGGGAGTCAGCGTTCTACATGGAGGACGCGGACCGACAGATCGTCGATAACACTGTGGCCAGCCACTGCGAAATACGCAATTGGATCCTGCATATTTCCAATGCCCGCACAAACCATGTTCATGTCGTTGTCACAGCACCGGGATACAAGCCGGAAGTTGTCCGTGACCAGTTCAAGGCCTGGTGCACACGATATTTGAAACCGCGACACATGGGTCGCGAGCGATTCTGGACAGAGGGAGCAAGCTGTCGCTGGATTAACCATCCGGAGGATCTTGAGTCAGCGATTCTCTACGCAGCGGATGCTCAGGACCGAAAAGATCGGGAGTAAAGATCGTTGCATATTCGTATGCCGCTGGCCCACTCGCTGGCGCTTCGAGCTTGTATTGGTGGTGCCGCCTCAGTCATTCCCATACGTTTCGACAACGTCAAAACCAACTACGTTCACGGCTAACCTCTGGACGATGCAACTGCCTGCGTAACGGAAATGTCCTATTCGCTGCTCCAATGCCGCCTCAAGTCTCGTACCTGTTCCAGCAATCGGTTGGCTGGATCGTGGACTAACGCCTTCCGTATTGTCAAATCGAGCTGGTGACACCTCTGGATGAACCCCCGCTTCCAAAGTGAGATGGTCAGTTCCAGCAGGCGAGTCATCTGCTCGGAGTTTAGTTGAGCTTCCTTTTGCAGCAATGCCCATTCCTGCTCTTCCCGATGGCGACATCGTCGCGCATGTCGACATTCCGGGCAATGCACGCAGATGCTGTCGACGAAGAATCGCAACTCTTCATACCAGTACTGCTGTTCCTTCGCGAAGAAGATGAACCAGCGACGACAATCTCGGCAGCGGCAGAGCACATCAAAGTACTCGGTTCGCGGAAAAACGGAATAATTCTGTTTCGATTCGTCGGCGCGAATTCTGGTGGCAGGAAATATCCACGCAGGCTAATGCTGATAAATCCCAAACTTCACTGCCTGAGAAAGATTGTCGCCTGACAGCAAAGGTGCCTTGCCATAACGCGGATGAGGCACCAATTCATCAACGTCAGGCAGCAACAGCCTTGCTGCCTCAACGTCAAACTGCTTCTCCCATCCGTGGGCAGGAAACTTGTCAGGGAAAATGTTGGGCATTTCTGTTATCTGCACTGCCACATACGAGGAAGTGTTTAACCGTGACGAAGGCCTGCGACGCGATCCGCGAACACTCCAAAGCCGCTTGGGCATCGCCTTCTGAACAATTCGAGATCCGCAATTGCGGCAACCATTGAGTAAAGGTCCCGCAATGCGCAGTCACTCGTCGTCAATGATCTAAGATTTTGACATGCCGTCTTTGGGTCATTGTGCCTTTCCGGATCGGGCTGCATTTGGATTTCTGTACCCAGCACGTCCGAAAGCGCGGCGTGGTCCGCTAAAAACCATGCATCAAAGCTCTTTACGGCGATGCCGATCGCGCGAGGCAGTAAGGTAAAGGTTGCTTCCTGAGCGACCGTGGCTGCCTGGTGTCGTGACCGATCGTCATCCTGATCAATCAGGATCACAACGGCATCATATCCTTCTCGTTCAGCCAAACGCATGATGCCAATAAACTTGCGAGCGAGCGGATTTCCTCGTCCCGAATGGGTGTGGCCGGAAAGTTCGCGGATACGCTTTGAAGTGGGCCGCAGATCCACGCCGTCACCGAGCATTCGACGGACCAGAATGGGCAGCGCGGCATCGGCGGTGCCACCAGACAATTCATGCTCGCCTTCCGCCACGATTAGAACAGAACGCTTCACTTTGCGTCCTCACTCACCGGCATTGGTTCCAGTTCGTTGGTCCAGATTTCACCAAGGGAAAAGATGCTCCTCGCGCGTTCTACTTCCGGAAGCGTGTCGAGACGAGTCAGGACCACATCACCTGAATCATTGCGTCGACACCAAGTGACTTCATTCGGCTGGAATGCATCGACGAGATAGGGCGAATGACTTGTCATCACGATCTGAGTTTCCGGATGACGCTCAACCAGTCTCCGCAGAATACGCACGATATCTCCAACCCGATTCGGATGAATCCCGTTCTCTGGCTCTTCGATGAGCAATACTCGCGGCGGCTTCGGCAAGTACATCAAGGCCAGGTAACCCAGGATATAGAGCATTCCCTCAGCTGCTTGAGAGGCCGGCAGATCGCGGTCAGTGTTCTTCAGACGGAAGACGACTTGTTTCCCTGGCGAAGGCTGCAGAGCCAGCGTTTCATCCGCCTGATCGACCGGAGAATTGAAGCCTTGCTGTTGTACGAGTGCAATCGTTCGAACATGTGGGAAGATCTGAACGAATTCCCGTTCAAGTGCCGAAAAGCTCTCGCGATCGTAGTTCAACAGATCATCAATCAATGTGGGCAATCCAAATCCGTTTCCCTCCAGTCGAAATCTTCGGTCCGGATTCAACGCTGTCGGCAAAGCAAGATTGCGAGCAGTCCAGCGAAGGTACCAACATCCGCCGATTGCGCGATCCACTTTCTGCGACGTTGGCCATTCCGGCCTCTTGACTGCTTCAGCAGCATGGCTTGCCTTCCGCCGTGCGAAATCAGAAAGTGTGTATTCGGGGTTGAAAAGCAGCGAGATCTCTTGCCCATTCGATACTGCAACTGCCCGAGTCCACCGAACCTGACGTCCCGCATCTGGAAAATCTGCAGAGATCTTATACCCCGTATCAGATTGCTCTGACTGGATGTTTATTTCGATGTCGACCTGCGACGTCGCGGCACCGGAATTCACTAATTCCAAGCCTTGCCATCTACTAAGGAAGCTCTCGGATGCGTTGTGATCCACACTCCGACAAATCGCTGCGATGGCTTCAAGAACACTCGTCTTGCCGGAGTCATTCGGACCGATCAGCAAGTGAATCGGCGTGAGGTCCACAGAGGCATCGCGAATGGCCTTAAAGTTCTTGATGTGGACTTGAGTGATCATTGTTTCAGAGGTATTCCAGAAAGAAGTCGTAGTTCACTCAGGGGAACAAATTCACCGAATCCAAAGGAATTGAGCCTGAGGCGCTAGCCGATTTCCTGAGGTCGTCTCGGCTAGCGCCTCAGGCTCAGGGACAGCTCACTTTACCCCTTACCTTACGGATCACCCTGAGCATTCCGAACGAGTTTTCGGTAAATGTCGCGGACTGAGTTGTGAAGGTGCCGAGCGAAAGTGCCGTCCAGTTTTCTGATCGCAATCAATTCCACGACATCCGCAAAATCTTTGTGCATCCGACGGACGTTCTCCGCCCCCCAGGCGATCTTGATTTCAATCAGCCTTGATAATCGAAGCACGGGAAGACCCTCAATCGTCTCGACATTCAGGTCTCCCGTCGGAGAAGGAAGCCGAACTTCCGAGTCCTTTCCTGCTCGATCGCCTGTCATCAGAAACTGAACGACAATACCGCTGGAGCTGCGAAACTCCTTGTTCACGCTATCCCATTGAAAGCCGGCAGACTCCAGCGTCTGGCGAACATCAGCCGCTCGTTCGCGTTCTATGATCAAATCAAGGTCGGTTGTGTTTCGCTGGTAGCCATGAAGACAGACAGCAACACCGCCACACACCGAATGAGAAATCTCCGCATCTGCCAGAACCTGATGACAATACGTTGCCGCCTGCCAAAGGTTTTCGTTTCCCAGCATGACATAGACCTCTGCTGCTGTTGCCATTCATTCCTCCTTCGACTCACGACTTGAAGCGACGCCGACTTTCAATCCTCTTTCTGAAGGTGACTGATATCTGCGATATCCTGAGGCGTCTTCGACAACCACCAGGAAAGATCACTCGACTGTTCCTCCAGTCGGACTTTCGTGATCACTTTTTCAATTGGCATCGCATGTATCCTAAAAACAGCATCACGGATTGTACCCCAGATTCGGCGCCAGCCAGCGTTCAATGTCTTTCACTGTCATCTTCATCCGAGAGGCATAATTTTCCACCTGATCTTTGCTGACACGATCCACAGCAAAATACTTTGAGCCCGGGATCATGCGATCCGGCAGACTGAAATACATGCCGCTTACCGATGCCGCTGGCCACATGGCGAAGCTGCTGGTGAGACTCATGCCGGTGGCTTTTTCGGCGTCGAGCAATTCCCACAGCGGCCCCTTTGGAAGGTGGTCCGGACACGATGGATAACCAAAGGCCGGACGAATGCCGTCGTACTGTTCATCAATCAATTGTTCGTTGGTCAGACCTTCAGACTTGCCGTAGCTCCACTCACGTCGAACTTTGGCATGCAAATATTCGGCAAACGCTTCGGCACATCGATCGGCCAAAGCTTTGATCATGATGGCTCGATAATCATCGCCGCCTGCTTCGACTGACTTCGCGAGTTCATCACAGCCGTGGCCCGCGGTGACAGCGAACGCGCCGATATAGTCGGGGATTTTCGCCGCAGGCGCCACGTAATCCGCCAGTGATCGATAACTCGTCTGGCCAACACGTTCCCATTGCTGACGCAGCATGGGGAAACGAGTCAGTTCCTTCGACCGCGTTTCGTCGGTCCACAAGACGATGTCATCACCGTCTGAATTTGCCGGCCAGAAGCCGTAGACGCCGCGAGCTGTAACGCTCTTGTCCTTCAGCATCAGCGACAGTTCCGTCTGAGCATCCGCGAACAGCTTGCGAGCTTCCTCACCCACAACCGCGTCGTTCAGAATCTTTGGATACTTGCCGATCAGCTGCCACGAACTGAAGAACGGAGACCAGTCGATGTACGGAGCCAGTTCTTCCAGCGGCAGATCTTCGATAATCCGAGTCCCCAGGAACTCAGGCTTTGGCGGAGTATAGCTGGCCCAGTCGATCGTCATTCGCTTCGTAAGAGCATCCGCATATGGAATCAGTGTCACCTGCTGACGCTGATCAAAGGAGGCGCGGGCTTTCGACTGTGCTTCCAGGTTTTTTGCCACAAAATCGGTTTTTCGATCGGCATCGAGCAGCGCTTCGACGACACCAACTGACAACGACGCATCGCCCACGTGTACAACCGGCTGATCGTACGACTGCGCGATCTTCACTGCCGTATGCTTCGCGCTGGTTGTCGCTCCACCGATCAGCAGAGGAACGGTGAAGCCCTGTTCCTTCATCGTGCGAGCCACGATGATCATTTCTTCAAGAGACGGTGTGATCAAACCGCTCAGTCCGATGATGTCGGCCTTGTGCTTGATCGCTTCTTCCAGAATTCGTTCGCATGGCACCATCACTCCAAGGTCAATCACCTTGAAGTTATTACAGCGAAGAACCACGGCGACTATGTTCTTGCCAATGTCATGCACGTCGCCCTTGACGGTCGCAATCAGAAATGTGCCACGATTGCTGCTGGCCGTTGCATTGGGACCGGCCAGCTTTTCAGCGGCTTCGGCCATCACGACGGCTTCTTCGCGAGTTCCTGTGAAGAAACCATTGGCTTCCAGGCAAGCGGTGGGTGTCAACCCACTGATTTGCGCACTGTCAACCTGCGAATCGCTCCGAGGAATCAGGGGACTCACGTCCCCCGCTCGCCGGACTTCTTCGGCCTTGATCGCCTTTTCCGCTTCCATGAATGGCTCAAGCCACGCCACAGACTTCTTCATGACGCGCGCGGATTTCACGACCTGCGGCAGAAACATCTTGCCCGCACCGAAGAGCGTACCGACGACATTCATGCCGTCCATCAGTGGTCCCTGAATGATGTCCAGCGGACGCCCGTACTTCAGACGAGCTTCTTCCGTATCACCGTCGATGTAATCGGTGATGCCCTTCAGCAGAGCATGCTGCAGACGCTGTTCGACAGTGCCGCTTCGCCATTCTTCAACCTTCTCTTTACCGCTGGCTTTGGCTTTGACCTTTTCGGCGAAGTCAATCAGTCGCTCGGTCGCATCCGGCCGGCGATTGAGCACCACGTCTTCGATAAAGACGAGCAGTTCTTTGTCGATTTCGTCGTACACTTCCAGCTGCTGCGGATTGACGATGCCCATGTCGAGCCCCGCCTGAATCGCATGATACAGGAAGACCGCATTCATCGCTTCACGAACGGCGTCGTTGCCTCGGAAGGAAAACGACACGTTGCTCACGCCACCGGATGTCTTCGCTCCTGGACATTCCCTCTTGATGCGACGCACGGCTTCAATGAATTCGACGGCGTAGTTCGAATGCTCTTCCATCCCCGTGCCGACGGTCAGAATGTTGGCATCGAAGATGATGTCTGTTGGCGGGAAGCCGACTTTCTCCGTCAGCAGTTTGAACGCTCGTTTGCAGATTCGAACCTTCTCTTCGCAAGTCGCGGCCTGGCCAGTTTCGTCGAACGCCATCACGATCACAGCGGCACCATAACGACGAATCAATTTGGCCTTACGAAGAAACTCCTCTTCGCCTTCCTTCAGACTGATACTGTTGACGATGCTCTTGCCGTGAACGCACTTCAGACCGGCTTCCAGAACTTTCCAGTCCGAACTGTCGATCATGATCGGCACACGAATATTGTCATCGTGCAGCAGCCATAGGAATTTCTCCATGCAGCGAGGCCCGTCAAGAAGACCTTCGTCCATGTTGACGTCAATTACCTGCGCGCCGCCTTCGACCTGATCGCGCGCGATGCTGATGGCTTCGTCGAATTTGTCTTCACGTACGAGACGCAGAAACTTGCGAGATCCCGCGACGTTGGTTCGTTCGCCAACGTTCATGAAATTGGCTTCAGGACGCAGGGCCAGATAGTCAAATCCCGAGTACGTCGACCAGCCGCTGCCTTGCGGGATCTTTCGCGGCGGGATGTCTTTCACGACGTCCGCAACCGCTCGAATATATTCCGGAGTTGTCCCGCAGCAACCACCAACGATGTTGAGCAAACCCGCGGTTGCCAATGATCGCACGATTTCCGCGAAGTCTGCGGCATTCGTATCGAAGCCACCCATTCCGTCCGGCATTCCGGCGTTCGGATAGCAGCTCACATACTTCGTCGCCATGTTCGACAGTGTCTCAAGATACGGCTTGATCTGCTTTGGCCCGAGCGCGCAGTTGAAGCCAATGCTGAGCGCCGGAAAGTGTTCAACGGCTGAGTAAAACGCTTCGACGGATTGACCGAGTAATGTCACGCCGCCAGTGAATACAGTGCCTGAGATCATCACGGGAATCTCGCGGCCTTTCTCTTCGAACACCTGCCCGATCGCAAACAGACACGCTTTCATGTTGAGCGTGTCAAAGCTGGTTTCCGGCAGCAGCAGATCGCAGCCGCCGTCCATGAGTCCGCGAATCTGTTCAGCGTACGATGTGACCATCTGGTCAAATTGAAACGGCCGACTTCCCGGTTTGTCGGCGTTCATCGACAGCTGGACTTTTGTCGGTCCGATGCTGCCTGCGACATATCGCGGCTTCTTCGGATTTTTCAGCGTCTCTTTATCCGCAACCGCGCGAGCCAGCTCGGATCCGGTCTTGTTGATTTCATAGGTCAGATGAGCCAGACCAAACTCTTCCATCGACACGAGATTCGCGTTGAACGTGTCGGTTTCGATGATGTCCGCACCGGCATCCAGGTACTGCTGGTGAATGCCGGAGATCAGAGCGGGCTGAGTCAACACGAGCAGGTCAGTGGCGTTTCGGATGTCGATCGTGTGATCTTTAAACCTCGCACCTCGATAACCCTCTTCCGTCGGGTTGTTCGACATGATCAGAGCACCCATCGAGCCATCGATGACGAGGATGCGTTGTTCAAGCAGTTCGCGAATATCGGGGCGGTTCAAGGTCATTCGAATTCAGTGTCGCTCTAGAGAAAAGGCAGAAGAGGCCCCATTCTAAGGCCATTCCCCCCCGACACAAAGCAGCGTTCCCCGGTTCGACGCGAATTCGGGCAGGCAGGACCGGTCGGTCGCACGGAATTTAACGCGTTTTTGGCGGCATTGGCGGCGAGCGGATGGGCGTCAGCCGAATGGCAGTCGATTTGCGACTATATTAGCCATCACTCTCTGAGTGATGAATGCCAGGGGACGCGTTCTGCGGCCTTCGTCACTCGCAGAGTGACGCCTACTTTTTAGCGGAACGCGCCAAGCGTTTCGGTGATGGCCAATGAAAGGTAAGTATGCCGAAAGCCATGCAAAAGACGACACCCGCCAGTCTGGCCCTGGGTTGCGTGTTCTGCGTGCTGTTCCCTGGGTTTGTCACCGACATCGCACCCGTGTCACATGGATTCACTTCTCGTGAAGCTGACTCAGGGCTGTGTCGATAGGAATCGCCAGAGTGGACTCGCGAGCGCGGCGAGCGATGTTGATGGCAATCACGTGGCCTGAGAAGTCGCATAAGGGGCCACCACACTGATTGGGTGCGAGGGCAACATCGTGCTGAAGAACGGCTTCGAACCCGCTGCGACGTTCACTTACACGGCCCGATCGGCCGTCGAGAAATTCTGTGCGTTCGAATCGCGAGGCAGGATCATGCTGCAATCTCGCAAATGTTGTATGGAATGACTGGTCCCGCTGAAACTGAAGACTCAGCCAATCACCCGGCTGCTGAATTTGCAGGAGGCTCGCCACTTCGTCCAGATTGGAAATCGGTTGTTGATTCAACCCTGAAATGAGATCGCCAACCAGCAGACGAGCGTTTGCCGCCGTGCTGTTCGGAGCCACGGCCTTCACTCGTACGCCCGTGGCCGCGTCATCAATCTCCAGAACGGCGCCCAGTTTTCCTGGCAACGCTGGCTCCGCGTGTTGAACCCTTGTCAGCAGCCCCGAACGCACCATTCCATCCGTGCCGATGGAAGCTGCGATCGGGATATACAGCAGGCGGGTCTCATCAACGCCAACAGATTCCAACGCGGCCACTCGTTCTCGTGATTTCGCCAGTTTCAAAATGCACAAGTCAAGTGCCACGTTGCTTTTCACGATCGTGCTCAACGTTTGCGATCCGTCATGGAATCGGCACAGAATCGAGATCTCGGGAGTGAGTTCGCTGAGTTTGGTTGCCACGTGTTCCCGATCCAGCAGTGTTCCCAGCACAATACGTTCGAGGCTCTCCCCCTGACGGATTTCGACCGTCCTTTCGAGACAGCTGCTTGTGACGGCATCGCTTATTGCGCGCAGATGAAGGGGCAGGGCAGAGCTGTTCTGGGTGGTTGCCGGTTGATCTAACGGCGTTTGATTTAACGGCGTTTGCATCAAATCGAGCAGCGGTTTTACGGCTTCCGCAATCCGCTCTATGGGAATGTGGTGATTGGATTCGGCACCCAGCCCGATCTGGCGATGCAGACCAATCAGCCTTCCTGACAGATCAATCAGAGGACCGCCGGAATCACCGGCTGTGAGCGTGCAGGATGTTCTCAGCGACGTGGCTTCGACAGCCAGCAGTTCTCCCAGCCGCAAGACCGGGGAAAGCCCACTCTTCTCTCGTCCCGGATAACCGGCAGCGATGACGCTGGTGCTCTTCACGACTGTCCTGAACGGGCCTGTCGCGACGGGTGTCAGCGGACGATCGGGTGACACATTTTTCAGTTTCAGCAGCGCGACATCGGCCACGGGATCGCGCAGAAGTATCTCGGCTTCGGATGTGACTCCGTCGTGAAACAGCACCGTTGCGGACGCATGTTCCTTCCGCAGTCCATGCGCAACAGTCAGGATGTGGCCTTCACGGGTAATGATAACTGCGGAAGACACATCCGTACCGCAAATCAGACGAACGGTCGCGGCTCGCAACGGAATGCAGACCGCCGACAGTGACGCTGAACTGTCTTCCGCCGCAACGATGCGTCTCTCAAAGAGGCCCCAGGCGTAGACGACAATCAGCACCGCCGCCACAAGCATCCGCAGAAGCCGCCGACCGGTCGTTGAAAGGGTTTGCTCTGGCCACGTCTCGAAAGTCACGCCACATACAGATGGCGAAAATGCGGAGTCGCGATTTGCGTTCATCAGAACCTCGCTGCATGCAAACGAATCATGACGCCGTCTGCTTTGGCGAACTCAACACGGTGAGCTCCCCGGCCAGGCGTACAAAGAGACGCTCCAGAAGAATCGCCGGATCGACGCGACTGCCGCCTTTCATTTCGGAATCGGCTTCAATCAGTAACTGCAGAATTCGGCTCGCTCGTTCAAAGCCAATGCGCCGCAGATAAGACTCTGTCTGCCCTATCGCGTTGGAGAACACGCCTGCCGCGACGATGGCTTCACGAAGCGGCGTGCCGGTCCGAGCTCTCTCGGTGGCTTCGCCGAACTTACGGAACACGAACGTCACTCCGCCCAGAATTTTCTGCGGCGCTTCGCCCGATTTTAGCAGCTTGTCCAGAGCATCAATCGCATGGCCCGGGTGTCCGTCTCGCAGCGCATCCAGCATGACCCACGTGGTTTCTGTTCGCCACCCGCCAACGACCTTGGGCACGTCTTCGCGAGTGATCGTGTCGTTGTCACCCACAAGTGCGGCGAGCTTTGCAACTTCCTGCTGCAGAAGATTCAAACCGTCTCCGGCAAGAGCAATGATCAGGGCGGCCGATTCGCGATCCAGTTGCTTTCCGTATTCTTCCTTCGCGATCTTCTGAAGCCATTTCTGAAGATTGGCGCCGGTCAGTTCACCGCACTCCAGCGACATCGCATGCTGATCGACAAGTTTGAAGAGCTTCGTGTTTTTGGGCCAGCTTTTGACGTCCAGAATCAGCAGCGATCCTTTTGCCGGCTGGGTGACATATTTTTCCAGGACTGGACGGTGCTTTGAGACGAATTCATCTGCGTCTTCGATCAGAACGATACGCTGATCGCCGAACATGGAAACGGTCTTGAGTTCTGCCATGACATCGCGAATCTCGGCCTTGTCCCCGGTGAGGCGCGTCAGAGACAGATCGGCCTCTTCTCCGCTGCCGCCGGGAATCCGATGCAGAATTTCCTGGCGAAAATATCGCTCGGGCCCATACATCACCAGAACGGATGCGGGCAGGGCAGGGGATTTGGCAGACAGAAATTCCGTGGCGTGCATTATCGAAGTTTTCAGTGTTCAGTGTTCAGTGTTCAGTGTTCAGTGTTCAGTGTTCAGTGTTCAGTGTTCAGTGTTCAGTGTTCAGAAAATGCTGGCGGGGAGTCTTCGTGCCGCCGTGTCACGCTCCCCGGCACGCTGAGTATAACGTCGACTGTGCGTTGTCTGAAATCCAGTTGAGGCCGGGTTCCGGTAGCAGCGGATTCGCCGACCGCAGCCGAAAGACGCTGCCATTAGGTGATTTCATGGTCCGGGTCGACGAACAGCGAAACGGGCGACCGGTTGAAGTTGAACAGTTCACGGCTACCATGCGGCTCTTTAAGGCGTCTGACTATCTGTCTGGAAAGTATCATGTTTAACCGCGTACGGCTGATGGAACTGGTTCGGGAACGAGCCCTGAAATTTGGCGATTTCACATTGGCCTCGGGCAAGAAGTCGACTTACTACCTCGATGGCAAACAGGTCACGCTCAGTGCTGAAGGCCTGATGCAGATTTCTTACGGTCTGCTGGATCTGATGAAAGATGTGGAATTCAGCGGGTTCGGTGGTATGTCAATTGGTGCGGACCCCATTATCGGCGGCATTCTTGTTGCGGCTGCCTCTCAAAATCGCCCGATGCAGGGCTTCATGGTTCGCAAGGAAGCAAAAGGCCACGGGACGCAGCGATTCATCGAAGGGCCGATTCAGCCCGGCGACAAGGTCGTGATCGTGGATGATGTGGTCACCACTGGCGGAAGTGCATTGCAGGCCGTCGACCGCGTGGAAGAGTTTGGCTGCAAAGTGGTTCACGCCGTCGGCATCGTCGACCGTCTTCAGGGCGGCCGCGCCGCGTTTGAAGCTCGCGGCATTCCGTTCTCCGCACTGCTGACGATAGAAGATTTCGGGATCACGCCGCCAAAAGAATGATCTGCGGAGAGACTATGGCAATTCGCGAATTCTCAGTCCTTTGAAGTCAATGGGCGAGCCTTCCGATTCCAGGCAAAGGAAGCCTTTTGCGGGCTGGCAGTTTGTGCCGCCGGAAACTTCTTCGCCGTTGACCCACAGCCGCACTTCGCCATTGATGGCTCGGATGTAGTAGTGATTCCATTCGCCGAACCCGAGGCTCAGATTCTTCCTGGGAAAGCTGCGACTGCTACCCGGAGCAACAGGCGGGAATGGCGTCATCGTGGCGTTGCCGGTCGGGAAGACATCTCCATTTGTCGTGAACCAGTCCGGCTCTTTGCCGGTCTGCTTTTTGTAGGCTTCGGCGTAGCCGTGATCGAGAATCTGGACTTCAATGCCAGCTGGCAGACCATTGCGTTCTAGCGATGCCAGAGACTGTTCCGTGGCCCACAGAAAGACGCCCGAGTTACCCGCCGATTTCTGGTGACGCCATTCAACGACCAGCTCAAAGTTTGTCACTTCCGTCGTTGTCCGCATGACTCCCACGGGGCTGCCGGTGCAGTGGATTTCACCGTCCGGAAAACTCCAGGTATCCTCGTCGCAGTTGACGTTCACAAAATCGTCTTTGCCCAGCGGCCTCCAGCCTGGACCTGTTCCGTCAATCTTTGCCGCAGGAGGAGACTTCACCGGTGCCGCTTCATCAGCCGCGAAGGACGGTGCAAGTGCGAGAAGACCGGGAAGCACGGCCAGAAGAAAAGTAACCTCGAATTTGCGACTCATCGGCAGTCTCCGGAAAGAGAGGTGAGAACGTGTTGAGGAACAAAGGCAGGAATGCAACACTGCATGGGCAAAGCTTGCTCAGTGTCAGAGAGTAGAAGATTGACCCGACAAAAGCACTTCACTGGCCTCCTGTCTGAGCTCTCCTCTTTTGAGATTCGAAACTCCATGTCACAACTTTTGCATGTTCACCTGTTGCCTGCTTTAATCGAACACGACTCGCTTATCAGCGGCACGGCCGTGATCATCGATATTCTGCGAGCCTCGTCGACCATGACGACTGCACTGCAAAATGGTGCGAGTCGTGTTATTCCGTGTGGCTCGACTCAAGAAGCGTTTCAGCGACGAGACGAAGCCGCGCCGGCGACGGTTGTTCTGGGTGGTGAACGAGGCGGCGTCAAAATTGAGGGCTTTGACTTTGGAAACTCGCCCGCGGAATACACATCGATGTCTGTTGGGGGCCGTACTGTTGCCTTCACAACAACCAACGGAACCAAAGCATTGCTCGCGGCTGCTTCTGCCAGCGAGATTATGGTCGGCGCATTTTTGAACCGGCGAGCCATCGTGAACCGCCTCAATCGGGCTCACCAGTCCACTCATCTGATCTGTGCCGGAACCGATGGAAGCATTACCGGAGAGGATGTTTTGTTTGCGGGTGCCGTTGTCGACGGCCTCGTTCGCCTCTCCGCACTGTCACAGCCGGTCAAATCACAGCCGGTCGAATCGCAGCCGGTCGAATCGCGGCCAAGATGGATTTTGAACGACTGCGCGGAAATCGCGATGAGCTTTTGGCGTCAGTGCATCGGTCAAGTGGCGGCTCAAACGACGGTGTCCGAACACGCATCGTTGTCGGTGTCCATTCAGGCGACTATGAAGAAGACCAGAGGCGGACGCAACCTGCTGAGTCTGGGCTACGATTCCGACCTTGCGCTGTGCAGTCAGCTGGATACGATTGATCTCGTTCCCGTGTTTCAACCCACCGAGCGGTGCCTGCTGCCTGAGGCGTGACGAGCGAAGGACTGACGGCATTCTCAACGTCTTTGCAAACGTGAACCGCTGGCTTGCGGGCGATCGCAGACTTCGATTCGAGTGATCCTGATTATACGAAGACGTGACGTTCCAGCGGATCGGCCGAGTTGGCGGTGCCGAGTGGCATCTCCCTGTTCTGTCCGTCTGCATACAAAACCAGGGTGACTTCGTTTCCGGAGACGTTAAAGAACATTTCGTCGGAGAAACCTCGCATCAGCAGCAGTCCGCGACCACTGGCCAGCAGGGCCTCCGGATCGTTGCAGCGTTCGATGGCCGCAGCAACGTTAAATCCTCTGCCTTCATCCCAAATGGTAATCCAGAGGCCAAAAGCGCTGACAAGTTCTGTGACATAAACCGAGCGATGGCACCAGGGAGCCAGGAGTTCGCGTTCGGCCGCCAGTTCAATGTACCGAGGCGAGCCGTCTTCCTTCAGTTCCGAACTGATCTGCAGATTACCATGGTAAAAGGCATTATTCAGTGCCTCTTCCAAAGCCATGCAGAAATGATTTTCCCGAGTTCCCTCCACCACGCGATAATCGCGCAGGCCTCGCATCAGGCGATCGCGGAGGACGGGGATCAGCCGACACGCCGTGCCAATCCGAAGTTGAGCAAGTCGCACGTGCGGCGTTTGAAAAACCACATCTTCTATGATGGTCGCTTCCCTGGTCATCGGCGACAGTTCCCTGAGTCAAAGGATAAAATCGTTCCGCGTCAGCGGGTTCCAGTGGATCCGCTTAGTGTTTTGACAGACGGAGCCAAGCACTGCAAACGCATTTTCAAAATTTTTTCCGGCGCCATATAACCTCGATTCGCAAGGCGGACCAATCAGGAGATCCCCGGGGTCCTTGCCCAGCGTCTGTAGAACGGCCCAGTGTTCTTCGCTTTTGTGCACAATGACGAGCTGAGGGCAGGTCTGGCGGCAGACAGCATAGACCTCCCTGAAGAAGGACGCTTCATTAGTGATCACCTGGATTTGCATAAGCCGCATGTCTCAAATTGCGTCAGTTCGGCTGGCCAAATTGTTCAGAGCATTTTCCGTGCGATTAAACCTAACCCCTGAAACGACGAAAAATGCGTCTGCCCTGGGGGTTCTGGCCCATTCCTGTCATTCCAATGATGCGGAATGGTTTGTGCTGTCTAGAGCTGATGTAATGAGAACCGCCTGTTCGGAAAATTCCGAACGGGCGAATTGTTTCGCGAAACACTTTTGCATCGTTTAACTTGTGTGTTCGTGGCGTTTTGACTGTATTACTTCTTCCAACGAACTTTAAACCTCGCTTATGAAACGTCCATTTGAAATGCACACCTTGTGACTGGCAACCGATTTCCGTCGCCTTTCTTCGGATATTAACCGTGTCTTCGTCCGCGTCCGATCATCGAGAACCTCGCCAGAATTGCAGCCTGTGCTGCATTTCCTGGCTGCTCGTTGTTTGGCCGGACGCTCCACGACCTGTATCACGTCCTTGAAGATGCCAACCAGGCAGTGTCGGCTCATGCCTGCGGCTGTCACTCCCACAGCTCCGGCCACACTGATGCTGCAGGCCATGAAGGCAGATCACATCAGGGATTGCCAAAGCAATCGCACGATTCACATAGTTGTGCAATCTGTTACGCCCTGGGTATCTCCGCGACAACAACGGATTCTGTCACCGTGTCTCCGGACCCACGCGTGGCTGCGTGGAGATTTCTTGTTCCAGATGAGACGATTGTTCCTGGTTGCCTTCATTCCGATGAGGCCCGCGGTCGCCCGCAGATGGCCTAAAGTCTTTGCGTCTGTCTGCTGCCGCCGCTGATTGCGGACGGCGAAGAAGCTTTTCAGCGAGTCTGTGGTTCGGCCGACCATGTTTCGAACGATCTGGATCACCTTTTTGATGACTTCAGCAGTCCTCACACCGGCGACGCTCAGTTCTGTCTAAGCGACCGTTCCGTCCGATTTATCTCGGAGAATATTGACGGTGGCGTTTCTCAGTCCCTTGCCACCATCAAGGGCGGCGAAGTTTTTGGCGAGTTTTAACGCTGTGGCCGACTTTACAGGTGAAGTTGAAGAATCTTCAATCCGACCGGTCGCGGTGCCACAGCCGGTCGACTGCCTGTGACGTGGAAAACAGTCCCGGCCGCCGTGTCGTCGTCAGCCTGACGTCAGGTGTGTCAGAAGCTCGACGCATCAGGACACATTTTAGCGAAGAATCGGCGTGGACTGCCGGAAGTAGAAATGCGTGTAAAGCAAGTGCGGCAAGCACTTACGACCGCACCGAAGATTTCGGCAAAGATTGTCGATGATTTGGCATAGAGGATGCCTGAAGAGACAAGCGTCAAGTTGTGACAGCGTAACTCAGTGACACAAGGCTCAATCCATAATCATTGCGAATGCCAGATTCGTCATGAGGCCCCACCTGAGAGCTGTTTCCAACAGGACATCACCTCCGCCAGATTCTGAGAATCTGCCGAACCCCGATGCTCTTCTGTGTCTCCTCTTTGCTGAACTGCAACGAAAGGATTTTGGTCATGTCGATCAGCAATCTTCAGCTCGAACGTCAGCTGCTGGAATCAAATGCCGGCCAGGCCGTCTATGACGCCCTGATTCAGGCAAATGTGGATTTAAGAACCGTCTCTCTGGACTTGGTAAAGGACATGCTTCGAGCTGAGCATCGTCATCGACGCCTGATGGGGTATTCGGCTATTCGAGGCTGTCTTTAGTGACGGTCATGAGAAGTCTTCGTAGCCCGTCATAGACCAAAATCGTGCAGCCTCACAAAAAACGGCAGCGGTCGACCCATTCGGGATCGACCGACTGCTGTTTTTCTTTTTCCACGCTGAGTGATTCATCCGTCGACTCTGATGCGGCCGTGACGCGTTCCTTTTGCCCCATGCATTTGCCCGTTTCACTTCAACGAGATCCGCGGAAGATGCAGGTCCGGATGGGGCATCGGATGCGCAGCATGCAAAAGATTTCTAACGGGAGAGCCCCCGCTGCGAAGAATAAAAACGGCAACGCTTCTTGATTGCAGTTCATACTGATCATCGTGCGACCAGGCTTTGGAATCATCCACCGAAGACACGCTCGTGTCTGTGTAAGTTGTCCAGCGTTCTGAGGGCTTGTGACGCGGAAGGCGGAAGAGAACGGTCGCTGGCTGCGAGTTCAGCAGGATCAGAAGACTGTCACCGACAATCGACTGCCCGCGTTCGTCAACCTCGTCGATGGATTCACCATTCAGCCTCATTCCCAGCGCCCGAAGCCCGGAATGCCAGTCCGAATCCGTCAGCTCAGTTCCATCCTGCGTCAGCCAGGAAATATCTTTGACGCCGATGCCTCGTATGCGACGACCAAGGAAAAAATTGCGACGGCTGAGCACAGGCTGGCTGCTGCAGAGTGCTGTCATCTGCTGACAGAACTCCAGAAAATGAGCCTGCTCATCATCAAGGTCCCAGTGAATCCAGCTGATTTCGCTGTCCTGACAATACGGGTTGTTGTTTCCCAATTGAGTCTGGCCCAGTTCATCGCCGCTGCGAATCATGGGCACTCCCTGAGATAACAACAGGGTGGCCATCAGATTCTTCCGCTGTTTCAGACGCAGCGCACGAATCACCCGGTCTTCAGTTTCTCCTTCGACACCGCAGTTCCAGTTGTTGTTGTGGCTGTCACCGTCGCGGTTGTCTTCCAGATTAGCGTAGTTCCGTTTCTCCTGATACGTGACCAGATCACGCAGTGAGAAGCCGTCATGAGCGGTAATGAAGTTGATACTGGCATACGGCTTGCGCCCGTTATGCTGATAAAGATCGCTGCTGCCCGTCAGCCGGGTGGCCACTTCGGAAATGAGCCCGCCGTCGCCCGCCCAGAATCGGCGAATGGTATCTCGATACCGGCCATTCCATTCGGACCACAGGTGAGGAAAATTGCCGACCTGATATCCGCCGCTTCCCAAATCCCAGGGCTCGGCAATCAGTTTGACCTGAGACAACACCGGGTCCTGAAGAATGATGTCAAAAAACGCACTCAGTTTATCCACATCGTGCAGTTCTCTCGCCAATGCGCTGGCGAGATCGAAACGGAATCCGTCGACATGCATCTCCTGCACCCAGTATCGCAGACTGTCCATAATCAGCTGCAGAACTCGAGGCGTCTGCATGTTGAGCGTGTTCCCACAGCCCGTGAAATCCTGATAATAGCGGCGATTGTTGGGCATCAGACGATAATACGAAGCATTGTCGATGCCCCGCATCGAAAGGGTCGGGCCTTTTTCATTCCCTTCGCCCGTGTGGTTGTAGACGACATCCAGAATGACTTCGATGTCCGCCTCATGCAGCCGCCTGACCATGTTTTTGAATTCCTGAATCACCTCATCAGGACGGCTGGCGGAAGAATAACGCGTGTCGGGTGCAAAGAACGACAGCGTGTTGTAGCCCCAGTAGTTTGACAGACCGTGAGACACCAGATGACGGTCATCCACGTGGTAATGGATGGGCATCAGTTCAATGGCTGTGATGCCCAGTTTCTTCAGGTGGTCAATGGAGGCCCGCGACGCCAGCCCTGAATACGTCCCGCGCAACGATTCAGGAACCTCGGGATGCAGCTGCGTCTGTCCCTTAACATGGGCTTCATAGATCAGCGTGCGGTGCCACGGCGTTCTTGGAGGACGGTCGCTTCCCCAGCGAAACTGAGAATCGATCACCACGGCCAGCGGCGCACACCACGCGTTGTCCCGGTCATCAAAGCTCAGGTCGTCCATGTGGTCGCTGATTTGATAGCCAAACATGGCGTCTGACCAGCCAATTCCTCGACCAATCGCTTTTGCGTAAGGATCGAGCAGAACTTTATTGCCATTAAATCGGTGGCCGGCGGCCGGATCATAGGGCCCGTGAACGCGGTAACCGTACAACTGGCCCGGACGAACATCCGGCAGATAACCGTGCCACACATGATCTGTCTGCTCACGCAGTTCCAGCGTATGAGCCTCCGTCCGATCGGTGGCCGACGTGAACAGACACAGTTCCACCTTCGTCGCATGCTCGGAAAACAGAGCAAAGTTGACGCCGCCACCGTCCCATGTGGCTCCGAGAGGATTAGACTTTCCCGGCCAGACTCGTGGTACCATAGCAGTGTTCACAAAAGATTCGGGCACGCTCGGAATCCTGACGGCCTCGGAAAGTATACTTGTGATCAGTAGTCGCTCCGAAATCAACGCGGAGTTGTCGGGACTGTAGCGAATATGCTGATCCACAGGGATTGGAGGTCGATGATTGGGGTCCGGAATCCCAGTCCGTGGACAGACCAGGGCGGTGCAAGAACCGATATGACAAATCAGGATTGTCGGCATCACGAACTGTTAGGCCGCGCGCCGACGGGTGTCTTTCACGAATTGCTCGGCCCGGACCGGTTTCTGTTTGACTCTGTTTTTCTCCGAGCTTCTTATATTCAGTTTGGGTAAAGTGGCTGCCGTAGCCAGCCTTTTCCGCCGTTGACGGGGTCATCCCGACTGGGGTTTGTGGTCCAAATGAAGCAGGTCATATTCAAAGTCTTTGCGGTTTTCATCACCGTAGTGGCTGTTGCCATGATGGGCACTTCATTGGCGACGTTCTTCGTGCACCCAGACGTCCGGGCAGAAATGAATACGCCTGCGATGTTGAATTACACCTTTGAGGAAGTCCCGGGCGAAACTCCGCAGTGGACGGTGACTCGCCGATTCAGCACTGATGCGGCTGACCCCGCCGCTCGTGGTTCAGTAGGAACAGTCAAGTCGCCCTATGAGGCGTTGATTAAGGCTCACGGCGATCTGAAGAATTATCTGAGTCAGCAAACCGGGACGATGTCCACCGAAAAAACGGCAGCTGATGAACAGGCAAAGTTGTTCGCTGCCAGCCAGGAACAGGATGTGGCAGCCATCGCTCAGCGGGCTGAACAGCTGAAAACTGCAGCCGATCAGCTTGCCGTGGCTCTCCAGGGGCGTTCAGAAGATCTCCAGGCTTTGTCCGTCAAGTCTCGTGAAACTCGTGAAGAGACAGCCGCTCGACGGACAGATGTGCTTCGACTTCGACATGAGCTGGAAGAAGCGCGAACAGATCTCTTTCGCCTGACCGAAGTTCGCAGGAATCTGATGGATCGTCTTGTGCGGCTGGAGATCGAAAATCAGGAACTGGTCAACCGCCAGTCCCAGCTGGAGGCGAACAGTGCCGGAGTCAACTATCAGCAGGATCCGGCGCAGTAATCTGCTTCACTAAAGCAGTTGGCCTCGGAAGTTACGTTTTTCACAAGATCGATTTTTAACCTGGCCCAGGTTTGTGCGGAGCAGCTCGATGAACAATGTCGTCGGCAAGATCCTGATTGTATTACAGCTCGTATTCAGCCTGTGCTTTATGTGCTTTGCTGGAGCCGCTTTTACCTTCCATGAAGGCTGGAAGAAGAAGGCCGACACATTACAGTCCAAACTCGTGAATACAGAACAGCAGCTGTCCGAGCAGCAGTCGCAGCGTCAGCAGGAAACTGCGAATCTGACAGCCGAACTGACGGCGATGAAGACGCGTGCAGAGATGGCTGAAGCCCGCGTGACCGGGATTGAAACCAGTCTGAATCAGGCGGTTGGAAATCTGGCCAACGCAGAACAGCAACGCGACAAGCATCTGGCGGATCTGGCCGTGGCTCAGCAGGAAGCTCAGGCCCGCATCGCCGAAACCACGGATGCCCGCAGCGAAAATCTGCGACTCAACGGCCGCGTTGTGGAAGGCATTTCCGTCCGCCGAACTCTGGAAGATAACTTGCTCGACAGGCAGGGTCGAATTGATGAAGCCACCCAGCGGGAACAGCAGATGCTGGCTGAACTGGCTCGTCTGCGTGGTCTGCTTCGATTCAACAAGATTGATCCGAGCGATGCTGTCGTGGGACCTGTGCCAGCGGCTGTTGAAAAGGTCACCGGCGTGGTGACGGCTTCGAAGAAGAACGAATCCCGAAGTGCCGAGCTGGTGACGATCTCCATCGGTAGCGACGACAATATCACAAAAGGTATGTCGCTGATTATCTTCCGGGGTGCCAAGTATATTTGTGAAATCCAGGTGACTGAGGTCTATCCGGACGTTTCGGTGGGCCGTGTAATCGAAGAAACACGTAACGGCAATATTGAGCGAGGCGACAATGTCACAACAAAACTCTGAACCAACGATTTATGATGGACTGATGTTTGTATCGCTCGGGGCAGTGATTATCGGAATCGTATTCCTCGTTCTGTCACTAAACGGCTACGGCTGGTCAAGCGGCAGCTAAGCTTTCCGTTGTCCATGCCTGAAACTCTGAAAGAAGCGCAGCTCCTGAAAAGCCGGGCTTCTTTCTGTTTGTTTACTCGGGTTTCACTGCTGCGGCAGCCCCAGGGAAGACATGGCCAGTGGATTCCATGGGGGCCGTGTACAGCGACTTTCGAGCGGTCACATAGAGAGTCTTGTGGTCCGGTCCGCCAAAGGTGACGTTCGCGGGCTGCTCCGGAAAACTGATCACTCCCAGAATCTTTCCGTCAGCACTCACCACCTGAATGCCGAAGGCTGACGTGATGTAAAGATTGCCTGCCGTGTCGATCGTCAGACCGTCTCCGCCACCACTTGTGGCTCCTGGAGCCTGACGAAGTTCACACAGAAGTTTCCCTGCGCCGATTTTCCCCGGAGATTCTACGGGATACGCCCACATCTCCTTTTCCATGCTGGGGATAACGTACAGCGTCTTTTCATCCGGAGACAGAATGACGCCATTCGGCGCCTTGCGATCTTCAATCAGCCGTGTGACAGTGCCATCGGCCGCGCGGTAATAGACCGCTTCTTTTCCCTGAGGCCAGGGTTCCGGAGCACGGAATCTGGGGTCAGTAAAATAAATGCCGCCCGCCTGATCGATCACCAGATCGTTCGGTGCATTAAAACGCTTGTCCCCATGCTTGTCGGACAACACGGTTTCTTTGGCATCCGTAAGGCTGTACTGTTTCAGACGGCCGTCCATTTCGCAGGCCAGTAACCGATCACCAACCACCATCAGGCCGTTGCAGTGACCGGACGGTTCTGCAAACACGGACAGTTGCCCGCTGGCATCCAGCTTGTGAATCCGGTTGTTTGGAATGTCCGTGAAGAACAGGTTTCCGGCGGCATCAGCGGCCGGCCCTTCAGTGAATTCAAAGCCTGTCTGGATCTGCTTCACTTCACCCACTGGACCAATGCCGGGGATCGCGTCCGCAGCAAAACTGTCGGTGTTTAAAAGAAGCAGAAGAGAAACGGAGAAGGTCATTCTGATCATGGCAGCCTCTGGTCCTGCGTGGGAAATGGGAATGCGTGGTGGAAGATCGGTCTCTGTGGTATTCAGCCCCGGGACTCACCGGTGATCCAGCCTTTGCCGTCCCATTCAAGCACCTGCTGCAGAAATTCCACAAGCCCTTTTGAGAACTCGGCGAATAGATGCTCGCCTTTCTCCGGAGTTGCCAGCTGTGGAGAACCCATATGCCCTGGAATGGTTCGATCCTTCGTCGTCCATCCTCGATAAGCCGGTTCAAATCCAAAATCGACACTGACGGTTTCCAGCGTTTTGACGTCCTTCTTGACCAGGTGTGGAGCGATCCGCTGAATCATGGATGTTTCAAATTCGCAGGCGTGGCCCATCGATCTCTGGACAAGGTCGCTGCTGGTTTCCCAGGGCTTTGCGAAGTCCCAGTAGGTTGCGAACAGCAGCAGCAGATCGTTCCGCTCACGATATCGCTGACGGGCCTCAAAGACAGCCTGCTTGCCGGGAATAATATTTCCCCCATGGCCGTTCACAAACACGATGCGTTTGAAGCCGTGCAGCACGCCGTTCTCGATCGCTTCGTTGAGCACATCAAGATAGGTGCGTGGGCGAGCTGACAAGGTTCCGCAGAAATCCATGTGATGGTCCGAATTGCCAAGCCACTGCAACGGTGCAAACAGCACTCGCTCTTTCATGACTTCAGACACTCGGCGAATCACTTCCCCCAACAGCATGCTGTCCGTGGCGACGGGCAGGTGATGCCCATGCTGTTCAATCGCCGCGACCGGAATCACCAGCGGTGTGTCAGGAGCAAATGCTTTGATTTCGGGCCATGTCAGATCAGACCAGTTCATGAGCAGGATTCCTTGAGGTGACTGAGTGAGTTCAGGCGGCGTTATGAGCGGGGTGCGAGACAAAGTCGGCAGAGTATCGGCTGGTTGATGGCGGAGTTCAAAATGTATCAGACCACTACCCGGGTTTCACGTCCTCGGAAATGGGCGTTTTGGTGATGTCGCTGTACTCGATTGGTTTGATGTCGTCATTCCTCTGGGTGACCGTATTCGAAACCGGGGGCGTCGTGCCCTCGCGAGGCCACGCCACGATCAGCGCGATCAACGCCACGATTGGAGCGATCCCGGCCCAGGCCAGGCCTTTGTCGAACGAATGTGTCTCATCCACAACTTTCCCGAAGGCCGTTTGCATTGGTGACGAAACCAGCCACGCCAATGCGCCGAGCAGGCCGGCCGTTTTTCCCATGTGGCGGACACTGGTTTCCTGAGACAGCGAGTAGTAACACGGGAACAGTCCCAACGATCCGGCGGCGACGACCAGCAGCACACCGTACAAACTGTTCCCAAGTGGCAATCGAGCAGCCACGATGGTCAGCGATGTCATTGCTGCACACAGACCAAAGACCAGCAGCCGTGTTCGATGAATGCCCAGTCCCTTTCTGGCAAGCCACAAAGAAGCTGCTCCCGCGGCGATACATCCCACGTCTGCCGCGATGTAGTAGGCCGAGTTAAACAGCAGTGCGGCTTTCTCTGTCGCTCCTCGTCCCTCCTGGAGAAAGGCGGGCAGCCAGGCTCGAATCAGTTGCCACGTCATGTTGATGCAGATCACGACTGGCACCAGTGTCCAGAATTTCCGGTTTGTGAGGCATTCCATGACGAAGCCCCTGTCCGGCGGCAGGTCATCATGCTGTTCAGGTTTGGGTGCCGGAAGGTCGCCGGAACGCGTTGAGAATAACCACACGATCGCCCAGAGTATTCCGAGCGAGCCGATCACGATAAACGGTGATCGCCATGCTCCGGGCGAGCTGTTGTTTCCGACAATCATCAGAATGACCGGCGGAGTGAGAATAGCACCTATCGCACCACCGCTCTGCAGGATGCTGTTCCCCATGGTTCGCTTTGTCTCATCCAACACAATTTTTGTTGTACGAAGCGCGCATGGCCAGTGGCCTGCTTCAAAGAAGCCCAGCAGAATCCGACACGTCAGCATGGATTTGTAATCGTTGCTGAAGCCCGTCATGACTCCGATGGCCGACCAGGTCAGCAGAACAGCCGGATAAAGAAAACGAACAGAAATTCGATCGGACAGATATCCGAAGAAAAGCGACCCTGCGGCAAACGACCAGCCGAATCCCCATTCCAGATCGCCGTAGTGTTTGTTGGTCAGCGACAGTTCTGTTGTGATGCGAACCTTCAAGTTGGCCAGTGTCTGACGATCCATGTAGTTCAGCATGGTGGCCAGCAACAGCAGACCACTGATCCACCAGATCCAGTTTTGCGAACGGCCGGCTTTTCCCGGACCTCCACTGGCTGGTCCTGCGCTATCAGAAGACTCAAACGGACTTTGAACGGCCGACATGCGACTCTTTCTGAGGAAAGTTGAGGAAGGATGACGGCGGGAACTGAGGTCAGGGGAGTTCCGCCCGGAATCTTTTATGGATGCCAGACTCCCGTGCATGATGTAAGTTTTGACCGTCTCGATCAACCGCTCTGGCCGTTTACTTTTCGCAATCAGAAGGGCTCCTTCGTTTTCTTTCCTCGCTCCAAAACCGGGAGCTGTAACACGTGAGAAACGACCGGTGGACAGAATCACCGGTCACCGTCAAATTTCAATCGGTTCCGGCGGAGGAGTGATTACTGCCCCCGAGCCGTACCGCGCGGGCTTACGCATGGCGGATGCGTCCGTTAAACTTCCAACATTCTGAAGGTTTTGTTCACACGGGTGAGCGAACCGGATCTTTCCCAAATTCCTGTTCCTTTTTTATTTTCGAAAGTTCTTCAGTCATGCCTCGGATTAAGGCGTTTCAGGCACTGCGACCCATTTCCGAACTGGCCGCCAAAGTGGCTTCGGTTCCTTATGACGTGGTCAACCGCGAGGAAGCCGCGAAACTGGCGGAAGGAAATCCGCTCAGCTTTCTTCATGTCGTTCGCCCGGACATCGACTTCCCGCCCGAAAAAAATCCGTACGACCCGGACATCTACGACAAGGCGTCGGCCAATTTTCAGAAGCTGATCACGGACGGCGTCCTTAAACGAGACCCGGCCGACAGCGTCTTTGCTTACCGACAGATTATGAACGGACATTCGCAGGTTGGCATTGTTTGCTGCTGCCATATCGACGACTACGAAAATAACCTGATTCTGAAGCACGAGAAGACTCGCAAGAGCAAGGAAGACGATCGTACTCGTCACGTTCTTGCTCTGAATGCCAATGCCGGCCCGGTCTTTCTGACCTATCGCGGCCAGGACGACATCAATTTCATGGTGGCAGACGTCGTCAAAGAAACGCCACTCTATGATTTTGTCGCCGCGGACGGTGTTCAGCACACCGTGTGGCGGATCGATACTCCTCAGCCGGTTGTTGCGGCTCTGACGGCAGTTCCGGTCTTTTACATTGCCGACGGACACCATCGAGCGGCCAGTGCCTGGCGAGCCGGCAACGAACTGCGTCGCCGACAGCCTGATGGCGGCACGGGCGACATTGAATGCAACTGGTTTCTGTCCGTGCTGTTTCCGTCGACTCAGTTGCGGATTCTGGCATACAACCGAATTCTGAAAGATCTCAACGGTTTGATCGTGCCCGGTCTTCTGGAAAAACTTGACGCTCTCGGCGAGCTGGAACGCACCGACAATCCTGTCCCGGAGTCTCCCGCTTCGTTCTGTTTCCTGATTGATCACGACTGGTGGAAGCTCACTATTCCGCCGGATCCTCTGTTCGTCAACGATCCGATTCGTTCTCTGGATGTGTCGATTCTTGAACGTCTCGTGCTGCATCCGATCTTCGGGATCGAAGATGTTCGCACCGATCCACGAATCGATTTTGTCGGCGGTATTCGAGGCACGGCGGAGCTTGAAAAGCTGTGCATCGGCGGAGACTGGGCAGTCGGCATTTCGATGTACCCGACAACGCTTGATCAACTGATGGCTGTTTCTGACGCCGGCGAAATCATGCCCCCGAAGAGCACCTGGTTTGAGCCCAAGCTCCGCAGCGGTTTGCTGGTTCATACTTTGGAATAGGGCTTCTGCCAGCCGCTGTTCACGCTTGTTTTCCTGACCTCCTGCCCATTCACTCTGGAGCCTTTTCCATGTCACGATTTTCGTTTCGCACGTTTGCCGTTGCTGTTTTGCTGATCAGTCTGACCGTCGGTTTGTCACGCTGCGTGGCGGCTCATGAAGCCAAAATCAAACCGGTCCGCGCGCTGCTCGTGCTGGGTGGCTGTTGTCATGACTACAAGGCTCAGATGGATCTGCTGGCCAAAGGCATCTCCGAAAGAGCCCACGTGAATGTTGTGATCGCTCTGGACAAGGATACGTCGACCGCTCACCTGAATCCGGTTTATGAAAACGCAAACTGGGCCGAAGGCTTCGACGTCATCATTCACGATGAATGTTCCTCCGATGTGAAAGATCTGGCCATCATCGATCGCATCCTGGAACCTCATCGTCAGGGTCTACCGGCTGTGCTGCTGCATTGCGGGATGCACAGCTATCGCAGTGAAGGCTATCCGAAGCAGGTGACTCCGTGGTTCGAATTCACCGGACTTCAATCCACCGGCCATGGACCTCAGCTACCGATCAATATCAGCTTTGTGGCTCCTGATCACCCTGTGACACAAGGACTGGCTGACTGGACGACTGTGAATGAAGAACTCTACAACAACAGCGAAGGCAAGTTGCTGGAGACTGCCTCGGCTGTCGCTATGGGACAGCAGAAAGGTGCCACGGACGCGGCTGTCGTCTGGACCAATAACTATCGCATGAAGACAAAGGTTTTCGCCACGACGCTTGGCCACAACAATGCGACCGTCGGAGATCCGCAATATCTGGACCTGGTCACTCGCGGGCTGCTGTGGTCCTGCGATCGCCTGGATGAAAAAAATCTGAAGGCTAAGTGATTCAAAGTGAAGAAGACATCATCGACGGTGGCTCTGTGTTGCCTGAGTTCTCTCATGCTGTCTCGAATTTCTTCGCCGAACTGGACCTTGGGAACCAGTCTCTCTGAGGCCTTGCTTTAACTCCTCAATCTGTCGGCTTGCTGTCTTCTACGATTGTTCCTGATCCGCTTATGCAAAAAGCCCGACTCTTCCGAGCCAGGCTTCTCTTTTGGGTTCTTAATACCGTCAGCGTTTTACAGCTGTTGAACGCGGCGGCTGATGGCTTCTGCCATTTCCTGAGTCCCCACGGCCGTTGGGTCGTTTCGATCGGCCTTCATGTCGTAAGTGACATCTTTGCCTTCTTCGATGATCTCAGCCACGGCCTGCTCGAGCCTCGCGGCTGCCTTCGCTTCCCCCAGATGTTCCAGCATCAGCTTGGCTGAAAGGATCAGAGCCGTCGGATTGACCTTGTTCTGGCCCTTGTACTTCGGTGCACTGCCATGAGTCGCTTCGAAGATGGCTCCGTCAGCGCCGATGTTGGCTCCCGGAGCCACTCCCAGACCGCCCACGAGTCCCGCACAGAGATCGCTCAGGATGTCGCCGTACAGATTGCCCATGACCAGCACGTCGTACTGTTCTGGCTTCTGAACAAGCTGCATACACATGTTGTCGATGAGACGCTCCAGGTAAGTGATCTTGCTGGCGTCCAGCTTGTCGGCGTTGGCGTCCGCTGAAGGAGCTACGCCCTTCGCCAGATCGGCCCACTCATGCTTTGCGTGGTAAGCGTTAGCCACCGCACGAGTCACGTCGTACCACAGCCCATCGGTGAACTTCATGATGTTGGCTTTGGAAATCGATGTGACCGACTTTCGCTTGTTCTCCACCGCGTACTTGAACGCGTAGTCGGCAATCCGAGTCGTTCCTTCCACGGACATCGGCTTTATGCTGATGCCGGTCGTCTTGCTGCCCGTGGTGATCTTCTTGCCGGTCGCGGCTTCATTAATCTGCGAGATCAGCTTTTCGGTGACCGCTTCACCGGCCTTGAATTCCACACCCGCGTAAAGGTCTTCCGTGTTTTCACGGACAATGACCAGATCCACATTGCACGATTCGAAAAAGGTTCGCACGCCCTTGTACGTCTTGCATGGACGAACGCACGCATAAAGCCCGAGTTCCTGACGCAGATAAACGTTGACGCTGCGAAAGCCTTTGCCGATTGGCGTGGTGATTGGTGCTTTCAGAGCGACCCCATTCGCGCGAATGGATTCCAGCACGCTCGCTGGTACTCCACCCTTGGCTTCAATCACTTCGATGCCGCATTCCTGCACATCCCACTGAATCTTCACCCCTGTTGCTTCGACACACTTTCGCGTCGCTTCTGCGATCTCGGGACCTACGCCATCTCCTGGTAGAAGGGTTACTTTGTGCATTGCTGTTCTTCGTTTTTCCTGGAACTTGTGGACTGCGCGAACGTTCACTCACACCAATCTCTGACGGTAACACAACCGCGAAACGGCTTCAACCGCCGTCGTTCTCCGTGTTTTCGTTGAGACTCTGCCTTTTCATCGGCTGCGAGACGGGCTTTTGCCCGCTATCATCGTCCTTTCCCGCATGCTCGCTGTAGTCTGCCGATAACTTTCCTGCCGCTGTTAACTGTCTGCTGTTTACCCACTTTCCTCGGAGTCTTACTGTGTTTGCTTGCCGATTTCTCTGCCTTCCCTCACTTATTCTCTTCACCGTCGGTTGTTCAGGTCCGTCAGCTCCTGTTCCTGGTGTACCTAAGCTCAGTGATTCTGAGACGGCGGCCATCAAGGCTCTGGGCGAAGCGGGTGCCATCGTAAAGACGAACGAAGACGGTTCGGCCATTGACGTCAGTTTTCACAAGCTTACGCCCGCTTCCGAGGTTCTTGAGCAGCTGAGCCTGCTTCCGAATCTGCTGTCCCTGAATTTCGCCGATTCTTCATTCTCTGATGCTTCGCTGCCTGTTCTGCAAAAGGTCACTAATCAGCTTACCAGTCTTGATCTGCGAGGCTGTGAACTGTCTGACAAAGCGACCGACACGATTGCTCGATTCGCCGGTCTGCGGGTGCTCCGCTTCTCCGGGAAGAACGGCAAGACCTCGATTGGTGACGACGGTTTGAAATCATTCTCTGCCTGCAGATCGCTCAAAGTCCTGGCGCTTGACGATCTCTGGATCAGCACCGCCGGTCTGCTGACCCTGGCTGAACTTCGCGACATGGAAGAACTTTATCTGGCCGGTACTGTGGTCGATGACGACTCCAGCAAGATCTTTGCTGCCTTTCCTAAACTGCGAAAGTTACGCCTTGCCAGAACTCAGGTGGGTGATGCGACCCTTGAGACTCTGTCGGTCTGTTCGACTCTTCAGGAGCTTGATCTTAGCGAAAACTCGCTAATCACCAATGCCGGCATGGCTCACCTGGCCAAACTCACATCTCTTAAGAAGCTGAATCTTTGGCGAGTTCAGATTTCTGATGAGGGCGCGCTTCTGCTGGCTCCGCTCACCAAAATGGAATGGCTGAATTTGGATAACAGCAAACTGGGCGACGCCGGTTTGCCGCTTCTGCAAAACATGAAGGCTTTGACTTTCCTTCATATCGGATCAACTCAGGTCACCGAAGCCGGGGCTCCCGCGCTGTTCCACCTGAAGACTTTGAAGGATCTTAAGCTCACTCGCACCGCTTTGGGTTCGAGTGATACAGCGGTTGCGGAGCTTAAGAAGAATTTACCGACGACTGCCATTCAGACCGAGTACGTCGAAGCGGAGTGAACACGTTTGTTGATAACTTGTTAACGAGTGCCTGTTGGCTGCTGGCTCATCTGTCTGGTGTTTCAACGCGTCCTGCCTAACGCTTTTCCAGGATGTTGAAGGCTTCCTGGTTTGCCCTCGGATTTGCCTCACTTTTGCCTGCCCATTCCACCACATATTCACTCTGGCTGCGATTAGCCAAACTGTTGTCTGGCTTCATGTTATGGCTGTTTGGTAGTCAGTTATCAACATTTCATATCGTCCCTGATAGTACTTCTACTTTCTTATAAATCTTCTTTCAAACACTAAGCCCATCAACGAAAAAAACCCGGTTGATGTGACTCAACCGGGACTCTATTGAAGCTTAGCTCACCAAGCTTTACGGATTCGGGAATTCTTCTCCAAACTCACAAGCGTTCGTTGAGCATCATAATCAGGCCACTTCCCAACCGGCTCGGTATTCTTTGGTGACCAGCTTCGCAGCTTCAGGCACGTTGGTTGCGACTAAATTCTTGCCGTCCCAATCCAGAGCTTTACCGGTGCGGTACGCGATGTTGCCGAGAAGGATGGCTTCGGTGAGCGCACCCGAGTAGTTGAAGTTGCAAGTGGTTGGCGAACCATCCTTGCAGGCTTTGATCCACTCGGCATGATGGCCAATGGAGTTCGGGATGGATTCCGCTGGTGGTTTGAAGTCACTGAACTTGTTCGCAGGAAACAGCTTGTACTTGCTGTAATCAGCGAACATCGAACCGTTCTTTCCGACGAACATGACCCCGTTGGCAGGAACCGGCTGACCGGCCACCTTCCTGGGAATAAGATCTCCGTCGTACCAAGTCAGTTTCAAAGCAGGCATAGAACCGCGGGCAGGAAAGTCGTACTTGACGATCAAACCGAGCGGACAGGTTTCCGGATGAACCGGCGGGCCTTCCGCTTCGCAGCGCGTGGGATAACGAAGATCAAGAGCCCAGAACGGCAGGTCCATATAGTGGCAGCCCATATCGCCAAGAGTGCCCTGGCCGAAGTCCCACCAGCGACGCCAGTTGGCGGGATGGTACATGCCATTAGCGTATGGTCGCTCAGGAGCCGGGCCAAGCCACAGATCCCAGTTAAGGTTGCTCGGCACAGGATCAGCTTTTTCAGGACGTTCACCGCCACCCCAGCCCTTACCAACCCACACGTGGACTTCGGTCACATCGCCAATGACGCCGGCACGGATGATCTCAACAACGCGGCGATAATTGTTTTCCGCGTGAATCTGAGTACCCAGCTGAGTGGCAACCCCTTTTTCAGCAGCGGCTTCAGCAATCAGGCGAGCTTCAAAGACAGTGTGTGAAAGCGGCTTTTCGCAGTAAACATGTTTTCCGGCACGAATGGCTCGGATAGAGGCCGGAGCGTGGTGATGGTCGGTGGTGCCGATAACGACAGCGTCGATTTTATCGCCTTCAGCGAGCAGCATTTCGCGGTAGTCAGCGTAACAGCGAGGCTCCAGTTTATTTTTTTCCGTAAGCATGGCCTTTGCTTTGTCGAGGTAGTTGGAATCCACGTCGACTATGGCCACGATGTTTTCACTCATGACACCGTTCACATCTTCAGCCGCTCGATTGGCGGTGCCGATGCAGGCGATGTTAAGCTTTTCCAGCGGGTTAAGAGATGGCTTAGCTTCAGAGTCAGAGACGTAGAGCGAAGCAGAAAGAGCAGCGGCGGAGCCAACAGCAGACGTGTGAAGGAAGGAGCGACGATTTTGCGAGGGCGTAGTAGCCATGGCGGGACCTTTAAAAGAAAGGCTGAAGAAGAGTGAAATCCGATACGAAAGACGTTGTCAGGATAAACAGAAGAGTCAGTGAAAAACAATCAAACAGTGAACAAACAGGGCGAGTCAGGAAGTAAGCCGATGGAAATCAGCATAGTACTAGGTCAGGGAATCGCCGGTTCAACGCTCGCATGGAGTTTGCACTGGGCCGGTGATGACGTTCACGTGCTGAATAGCGGGCAACCAGAGACGGCGTCAGGAATCGCCGCAGGGCTGATCACACCCATAACAGGGCGGCGTTTAGTGAAGGCCGTGGAGTTCGATACTTGCCGGATGATCGCAGAGACCTTCTACAAAAAAGTGGAAGCGATCGTGGGTCGACCGATTCTGGATCTCACACCGTCAGTGCGGACATTTAAGAAAGACGAGGAACGAACATTCTTCCTTCAGGAACGTGTTCATAAATATGGCGACGACATCGAACTGGTCAGCAACGCAGACGGCCGAGTCGTCGGGTTCAGGATGCTCAAAGCCGCTCGGTTACGAGTACCCGATTATCTGTCCGCGACACGGGACTACTTCCAACAGCAGGGACGCTATCACCAACAACACGTGAATGTGTCGACAGATATTCAGCTGTTAACCGAAGGTGTCAAGGTGACCAGCGCAGGGCTGACCGGCACGCGAATAATTTTTTGCCAGGGTTATCAGGCAGAACCAAATCCATGGTTTCCAAACATACCAGATGCACCGGTTCGTGGTGAGATTATGAAGGTAAGGATACCAAGTCGGAAACAAGCGTCCGTCGAGCATCGCGGATACTGGCTGGCACCGTATCAGCCACAGGCATCAGCACAGGACAGCAACACCGACGAATATCTGATCGGTGCGACGTACGATCGAGTAAATCTGAAAGGCCCGGTGGATGATTCAGGGCAGAAGGAGTTAATGAAGGGACTCACGCAACTCACATCAGAAGAATTCACAGTGACCGGCCACTATTCGGCCGTCCGAGCGGGCACATCAAACCGTCAGCCAATCGTGGCTATTCACAGTCAGCATCGGCAGTTGGCTATTCTTAATGGAATGGGATCTCGTGCGTCGCTGCTGGCTCCCGCGGCGGCAGTGGCGATGATAGAAAAACTCAAGAATCAAAACGGGGAAGAGAATCAAAACGCTGAGGAGACAGGCAGAAAGAAAGCGGTCTCACTGACGCACCTGGCTCACAGCATCATGCGACGAGCGATCCAGGCGGGTGACACGGTGATCGACGCAACAGCAGGCAACGGTTATGACACCATCTTCCTGGCGAGTTGCGTGACCGAAACCGGAAGGGTGCTGGCGATAGACGTTCAGCAGGCGGCTATTGAAGCGACAAAAGATAGACTGCAAGCAGCCAATGTCCAGCATATGACATTGCTGGCAGAAGATCACGCCCAGGTCCTGCAACGACTGAAGGAACAGTCGTTGCAGGTACGAGCAATCATGTTCAATCTTGGTTATCTGCCGGGCAGTGACAAACAGCACACCACCAACGCAGACACCACAACGTCTGCCATACTTTGCGGGTTGAAACTTCTGACATCAGGTGGCGTGATGACAGTGACAGCCTACCGCGGGCATCCAGGCGGGCAGGAGGAAGCGGCGGCTGTGGAACGCATCGCGAAGCAACAGACGCCGCCTCATATCAGTGTGGATATTATCCCAGGCTCAGTCGACAATCAGGAGTCACCGATCCTTTACGTTTTTAGAAGTCGTGATACCAACGATCGATAAAATCGGCCGATGAAATCCAGGTCAGCGGGATTACGGCATCGTCATCAGACGAATGCGGCGGTACTCCATCTGACCGCGGTCGCCTTCCAGACCGATAGGTCCAGTTTCAGGAACTTTGAAGGCCTCTTCAATCACTTCACCATTGCATGTGCAAAGAGCAGCGCCGTCCGTAACGACGATGATCAGTTCATTCCAGTCGCCGGTTTTGTATTTTTTAAGATTCTTATACGGCCCGGCGAGGGGATAGTCGCGGCATTGCAGCTGCGGCTGGCGAATGAAAACGCCACTGTCGGCATTTGGAGTCGCACGAAACTCGAGCTTAAGCGTGAAATTCCCGCCAAACTGCGTTGTTGTGTACAGCTGTTGAACTCGGCTGCCTTCAGCCGGTGTGGTCACAATAAAGCGACCGTTCTTCGCCAGGTACCGACCATCCGGCGTCACGGTCTTCCCATCGTGGCCCCATCCTGTCAGGTCCTTACCATTGAAGAGACTCTCATAACCGGGTTCGACTTCAAAAGGATCCGTTTCCGTTTCTACAAAACCAAGAGTCGCCAGAATCGGTCGAAGAGCACCGGCCCACTTCACATATCCGATGGCGTTGGGATGCAGTAAGTCGGGCATTTCTTCAGCTTTGGCATCACCCTGTTCATTGGCAAACAACGACCACGTATCAACAACGGTGATTTGAGCATCACCTTTCACCGCCTTCATTATTAGCTGATTGATCTGTTTGATTTTATCCGCCGGCCGTTTCTTCGATTCGGAACTTGGAAACACCTGACACAGAATAATCGGCAACTCAGGATTATGTTTCTTCAGCCGGTCGATGATCAGCTTCACGTTGTCAGCAATCGTCTGCGGCTCGGCTTTTTCTTCAAGGTCATTTGTGCCCATCAGCATGACGACGCAGGAAGGGTTCAAAACCAGCACGTCTTTTTCGAGGCGAATCAGCATGCCGCGAGTTGTGTCACCACTGATGCCACGGTTTGCCACCCTCATCCCGGGGAAGGAACCCAGCAGATCATCGCCCCAGCCCTGAGTGATGGAATCGCCAAGGAACACTACAGCCTTCTGATCCTGCTCAGTTCGTTTTGACCAGGCAGCCCTTCGTTCGTTCCAGAGACTTTTGAACCAGTCATAGCGACGAATAGGTCCGGCACCCGGTAAACCGTCATCGGTGGCTGGCAATTCCAGGCCGGGGCGATCTTCCGCGGTTAATCGACAAGGCACAGCCAACAGAAACGCTGCCGCGAGGGCGAGACAAAACCAGCCGGACCGGCGAGAAAGGATGAGTCTCATAGAAAAATGTTCCACAACAAAGAAAAGGCGGGAAGGATCAGGAGAGGAATCTAACAGGAAATCCGATGGCCACTATTCCCGAGTCAAAAACTCATGCAGATTCAGGACGATGGAACAAACACCCAGTCCACGCAGCCAATTCATCCGCATCAACACCTTCGAAAAGCCTTCTTTTGAAACAACATCAGGCTGAGGCGGAAACACGCCTGGTCCACCGATCCGGCGTTGCAGTAAACCACTGCACTGACTGACAAAGCGGCATCGCGAACCTGGTCTGAAGAAAATCGCAGCGGCATCTGGCGCGCCACAAGACGATTGAGAGGATCGACAGCCAGCAGCTCTGGCCGCATCAAGGATGACTGCCGATAAGTTGCGGACGTGACTATCGTACTTGTGTGCCGCTGTTCCCAGCCGCTAGGATCCCTATTGTGTTCAGGTGGTATTCAGAAGAATCATAAGCGTTGAAGGAGTTTCCGATGAGATCTCTGTTGCCTTTGTTTTGTCTTCTGGCTGGCGGACTGCCACTGGCCTGGACCATCGGGCTCGATGAGCCTACCGCATCCACGGTGGCTGTGGAAACTTTGCTTCCGTCCAGCAGTTTCGTGGTGATGACCTACGACGGAACCGCCGCTCATATGCCGGCCATCAAAGAAACGGCCGCGTGGAAAGCGTTGGAAGAAACGGAACTGACCGCTCGCCTGCTGGACCTTGGCCAGATGTTTATCTCAGCCACCGGAGAAGAAAACGGACTCCTGGCTCGCGAAGCCATCGAGCATCTTCGAACTCATGGGCTCTCGTTGGCGGGCAGTGCTTCCGGCAGTGGAGCTGGCCTCTCACCTTACGGTGTGCTCGTCATTCATCAAGCCGGCAATTTTCTGGAAAGACTGCAGCCGATGATAGAAGAGGCAGCCCGCAGTAACGGCGAAGAGATAAAACAGAAAACCATCGAAGGCCGTGATGTCGCCTTCATAGGGACCAATGTCGAAGACGTGGAAGTGAGCTGGTGGAATGAATCGGGGCACCTCGTCATCGGCGTGGGCCTTCAAGCCAGTGAGCAGATCATCGCCACGGCCGTTGGCAATACAGACAATATCACAAAGAATCCCCGATGGGCTAAGCTTCGAAAATCGGATCGTTATAAAGTGGACTCGCTGGCCTGGCTGGACCTCGGAAGTCTAATGGATCAGTTCGGGGACATGAGTCTGCCGCCGACACCCAATGGCGAAGTCATGACGGTGCGAGAAATATCGACAATTCTCGGTGTTCACAACATCCGGGAGATGACGATGCAGGCCGGGTATCAGGGAGCACAGACGTGGAACGATGTGCGAGTGAATGCCGATGGCCCATTGACCGGTCTCGCCACCTTGCTTCAGCAGCGAACATTGTCGCTGGACGAACTGCCGCCGATGCCGAAGGGCACTTCCGGTTTTGCTGCCGCAACATTTGACCTGTATGGTGCCATCGACACGGTGCTGCAAACCATTCGCCCAGTCATGCAGAAGACGGAACCTCGGGCCGAGGAACAAATGGACGAAAGCATCGCCCAGATGCATGAGATCTTTGGCGGCGATCCGAAAGAGGAGCTGATTGCCGGTCTTGGCGATGTCTGGTGTGTGTACGCAGATCCGGCGGCACTGCCGATACCGATCGGGTTTTCGCCGGTCGTGGCCGTCAGCGTAAAAGACAAAGGCGTTGTTGCGAGCGGTGTGGAACGCCTGATTGATCTGCTTCAGCAGCCGGGCAATCCGAACTTCACCATTCGAAAAAGCAGTAAAGACGGTCGCGAATTCTTCTCCTTCAACCTGTCCGGAATGCCTATCGTTCCGACCATTATGATTACGGAAAAATGGCTGGTGGGCAGCATTACGCCAGGATCGGCACAGTCAATGGCTCAGCGAGAACTTGGAAAACTTCCCTCGTGGAAGCCAACAGAACAGGTTGAAACCGCGCTGAAAGAACTGCCCCAGACGTACTCTTCAATCACCGTTTCTGACCCGGCTCCCACTTATCAGCAAGCTTTACAGTTCGCCCCGATGGGACTGAGTCTGTTGGAGCAGAACGTTCTGCCGAGCCTCGGAGGTGCCGTCGAAATGCCGTTCGGCGTTGAAGATCTGCCAGCGGCGGAATTGGTCACGGAGCCGATGTTTCCGAATGTCACAGTCGGATATTCGACCGAGAACGGTATCGGTTCGACGACTCGTCAGTCGGTACCTTCCAATCCGATGGGTAACGTTTCCGCGACAGTCGCCGTACCGGTGATGGTCGCACTTCTGCTGCCCGCGGTGCAGCAGGCTCGCGAGGCCGCTCGACGCACACAATCGAAGAACAACCTGAAGATGATCGGTCTGGCAATGCACAATTACCACGACACCTTCAATGAGTTTCCGAGGGGAACTGTTGCCAACGAAGATCTTGAACCGGAAGAACGTTTAAGCTGGGCGTATTCCATTCTGCCGTTTATCGAGCAGGTATCGCTCTATAAAGAACTCGATGGCAAACGCGGCTGGGAAGCAGAAGAGAATACTTTGGGATTGCAGACGGCCGTCCCGGCGTTTCAAAATCCGAGCCAGCCGGGGGCTCGACCCAATCCATCATCGGGTGATTATGTGGCGATGGCCGGCGTAGGTGAAGATGCCGCAACGTTGAAGTCGGACGATCCGAAAGCCGGTATTTTTGGATATGACCGACAGGTGCGATTTCGGGATATCACCGACGGAACATCCAACACCATCATGATCACCGATTCGTCAAAGCCGAATGTGTCGTATCTTGCTGGCGGCAAAGCCACCATTCGCGGCTTCAGCAAGTCGCCCTATCTGAATGGCCCCGACGGAATCGGCTCGCCACATACCGGCATCGTTCAGGTCGTATTGGCCGATGGTTCCGTGAGAGCCATATCGGTGAATACCGACGAAACCGTTCTTGAGGCGCTCGCAACAAAAGCAGGCGGAGAAGAGCTCGGCGATTTCTGACGCTCGGGCGACGTAGTATTGTTCAAAATTGTCATCAGAGTCATCAGAGTCATCAGAGTCTTCAGCCGCCAACCGTCCTTCTCCCCCGCGGGGGAGAAGGTGGCCGTCAGGCCGGATGAGGGGGTGTCACGCGGCCAGAGAACATACAACGACGAGCAAGGACGACACCGCTGCCAGGTGGCAGCTTGTCACGACCAGTGGGGCAGTCACCCAGTTTTTCATCCGCAGCAAATGCTGGTTGAACACCACCAACCAGTCATACGACGCGGCAGCTTCAAACCATAGCAGGGTCTGAAGGTCCGCCTGCTCGATTTCATCACCTGGTTCAGGTTTTTCGCTTTACCTGCCTGGCAGCAGAGCGCGCGACGGTCTTGGTTCTGGCAGCCACCTTCTTAGCCGTCGGCTTTTTCTTGTCCGTAGACGTTGCCAGGACAACAGGCTGTTTCTTACCAGCCGTCTTCTTTCCGGGCTTTTTCGGTTCGGCCTTTTTACTCTTCTTCGCCACCGGGGATTTGACGACGCTCTTTTCTGGTGGAACTTTCTTAGCCGTGGTCTTTTGTTTCAGGGTAAGCCTGGTTTTGGCAGGACCGTCGGCCGCCTTGCGGGACGAAGCTTTCTTTGGACTGGATTTCTTTTTGTTTGGTGCATCGGCTGCCAGTGTGCGGCTGCTCTCAAGTTCAATTCCGAACAGCTCGGAAAGATCCAGCGTACCCAGAGGACTGGCCGCAGCCGTCGACAGTTCGCGATCCAGATTGCCAGCAGCGATGGCCTGCGAGACCAGATCCTGATGATCGACGCCACGCAACAGGAACAGCAGTTCCGGCTGACTGTCCAGTCGCGCGGCGACTCCATACATGACCGCCGCCAGATGTTTGCAGCACGACGAATAGTCGGGGCAACTGCACGACATCCGGATCTCTTGTGGCAACGGGAAAAGCCCGGTCTGAGGATCCGTCAATCGCTTCATCACACCATCGGAAAGTTTACCCGACAGCAGGTCCAGCAGCGAATCAATCGATTGACTGCAGTCGGACCGAATAGATTTCCACCGCTTTGAGTCCAGCTCAGTGATATCTATTTTTACAGTGTAGGGATGAGAGCCCGCGACGATGGCCTCAATTTTCCTGTGCTTGACAATCAGATCCACCACTGACCCATTGCGAAGATAGGTTGCACCTCGAGGCAGGCGGTTTGAAAAATCCTGATACGCTGTCAGATTATCACACCAAGCCTTGCCCCAGAACGTCTTCGCGATCGTTCGTCCCTGCAGCTTGACGGGAGCGGGTTCTCGCTTCTGTTTCTTCGCCAGTTGTGCGGCCAGTCTTACGGCCTGATTGACCTTTTGCCCGACCGGAACATAGGGTGCCCAATCGTAACGTCCCCAACTCATAAGAAATCCTTTTCAAAACTACGGCCGCTGAAGTTACAGGCGGGGATACTGTGGAGCAGGCTCAGCACTACGTCAATGCTGGGCGGTTTGTTTTTCCGGGTGGGACAGGAGTCTGCACCGCCGCGAGTTCAGACTCAATCGTCCAGCATCGCCCGAGTGACATCCAGAGTTACAAACTTCAGCAGCTCTGAATCACTCATCTCCGTCAGCAATCGCTCGCCTCCTTCGCCCAGAACGCCATCGGCAAGGCTTTGCTTATCACGAATCATCTGGTCGATGCGTTCTTCCAAAGTCCCCTTGCAGACGAATTTGTGAACGAGCACATTTCTCTTCTGGCCGATTCGATACGCTCGGTCCGTCGCCTGATTCTCAACGGCCGGGTTCCACCAGCGATCAAAGTGGACAACGTGGGAGGCGGCCGTCAGATTGAGTCCTGTGCCACCCGCTTTCACGGAAATCACGAAAAAGGGGACGTCGTCACGCTCCTGAAACTGCCTGACAAGATCCTTTCGTTTGGCCACAGGGACAGCACCGTGCAGGACAAGACCGGGCTTACGAAACACGCCTGCCAGGAACTCCGCCAGGGGTTCGCACATCGATTGAAACTGCGTGAAGACCAGCAGTTTTTCCTGACGTTCACAAATGGGTTCGCACACCGTCCGCAGACGCAGAAACTTGCCGCTGTCCGCCGGATCAAACGCCTTCTGATCAAGAAACTGATCCGGATGATTACAAAGCTGCTTCAGCCTCATCAGCATCGACAACACAAGGCCCTTTCGCTGGATGCCGTCAGAATGTTTCAATTGCTTTTCAACGTCGAAGATCAGCTTTTCGTAGAGCACCGCCTGTTTCTTCGACAGCCCGCACTCCACCGTGACCTCTGTCTTGTCCGGAAGATCGGGAACAATTCCAGGGTCCGTTTTCATGCGGCGCAGAATGTAAGGTCGCACCAGTCTTCGCAGCGAAGAAACGGCTCCGGAATTCTGGCTCTTTGTCATGTTCTTCAGGAAGTCCCGGAACTGTTTCACGGTGCCCAGCAAACCTGGAACGCAGAAATCAAACAGCGACCAAAGATCGCCCAGTTGATTTTCCACGGGTGTCCCGGTCAGGACAATCCGGCCGGAGGCTTTGAGTTTTCTGACCGACCTGGACTGTGCGGACCCTGCATTCTTAATGGCTTGAGCTTCATCCAGAACAACCATTTTCCAATGGACATCCAATGGCCATGTCGAACGACGGACGAGCGTATAGGTGGTGATGACCACATCGTAGCCAGCCAGTTCAGTGGCCGGATTTTTGGCAATCCGATCCAGCGTTGCGGCGTCGCATTCGGATCGATGAGCCAGAAAGACTTTCAGCTGCGGGGCAAATCTGTCCAGTTCCTGTTTCCAGTTGCCAATCAGTGATGCAGGGACAATCAGCAGAAACGGAGCCGCTGAGTGACTTTGCTTTCCACCAGATTTCTTTCCGGATGTGGTCGAGGTTCCGGAATCCTTCAGCCGCACGATCAGGTCGATTACCTGAATTGTTTTTCCCAGCCCCATGTCATCGGCCAGACACGCACCCAGTCCCAGCTGCGTCATGAACCACAACCAACGCACACCGTCCGCCTGATAAGGTCTCAAAGTCGCCTGCAGACCGGCTCCCGGTTCACAACCCTGAATGCCGTTGGGATCACGGATTTGTTGAAGCACTTCTGTGAGCCACTTGCCGGATGTCACCGACGACCATTGCAAGACATCGTCCGAAACAGATCCTGTGGCCTGCAACGGAGTACCGGCCAATAAACGCATGCCTTCAAGGAACGAGATTCCATCAGCGTGTTCCTCCTGAAGCTCCTTCCACTGTTTTAGGGCCTCCGTGAGCTTCTGCTGATCGACCTCCACCCACTTCCCACGCAGCAGCGTCAGACCGTCGGTCGCTGCCATCAGCTGTTGACGTTCTTCTTCGGTGAGTGGTGTGCCATCAACCGCCAGACTGGCGGAAAAGTCGAGCAAACTGTCGAGACCCACCGCGCTGGCTCGTTGTTCGCCAATGCGCACCTGAACCTGCGGACGAGCCTGTCGGCGTGACTTCCACCAGTCGGGAACTCGAACGCTCAGCCCCCCGTCTTCCATGATCGCAACGTCGTTGAGAAAACGGTAAGCCTGTGTGACGGTCCAGGCCTGCGGCTGAAAAATCGCGCGCGTTGTCAGCATCTGGCCCACGCACTCACTGCGGCTGGCGGCCGTCCGGACTGGCATCAGAAGTTCTGTCAATCGGGCCTGATCACGTTCAGCCGCGTATTGTCGCAGAGCTTCCCCCAAAGGCAGATGCTGGATCTGAGCCTTCGCCGAAAGTCGGTGAGCGTAGGTCGCCAGAAAAGCAAACGGTCTTTCAGGATCTCGTTTGTTCTCCGCCAGATGAAAGGTGACTCGACCAAGAAGCTGAGCCTCCGGATTCAGCGACAACAGCAGCCCGCGACAGCCACCCTCCGTCAGGTGGGCTCGTTCGAGAAACGCATTGAGCAATTCGTCCCACACCGCGCGGAGCAGTTCACTGGTCAAAAACTCAAGCCCGCGCATCGGTGGTGCTTCGGAGACGAACACAGCCAAAGCCAACTCGTCCGGAGGAGCCACGGTTTTAAACCGACCTTTGGAAATCGCTGCCGTCCTGCCGGACTTAGCGATCTTCTCCAGCTCCGCGAAGTGTTCATCATCCAGCTGGGAAACAGACTTCAGAAATCGTTGACCCCAGTTTTTCCAGAACACAAAATCCAGCGGCAGGGTGACTTTACTGTTGACGGCCGCAAGCTCCAGCAGAGCGGCCGCCGTCGACTCACGGAACGCCGCCAGCAGGCGTTCAGCGATGCGATCCTCCACATCAACGCGAGCCACCGTCTCCTCATCCGGCAGCGGCTCAGGCTCACAGCAAAGTCGCCCGGAGGGAGAAATAAAGACATTCAGAAACATAGAAGCCGACAGGATGCGAAAGGAAGAAGAATCGGCCCAGTGAAAGCCGAGCGTTCAATGAAGGTTCAGACAGGCGCATTGTCCAGAATACAGGATTTGCCGGATCCACCAAAGTCGCCGAAGGCATTGTCTTCTCACTTGGGGTCAGGCACTTCATCTTCGCTTCCAGATCATTGCGAACCGTGGCCTGAGTGCCGACTGTGGCGGCAGCGTACCCCGCAACCTGAACAAAACGCCCCCGAGCTCGTCTCGGTGGTTCATATCGACTTTGCACTACCTCATTCCATCGCCGTCGTAGTGCCGGCATCACGGTGACAGACAGAAGTCTCAGTTTGCAAAACCGAAAGCAGAAAAAGTGTCAGGAGCCGAATACGCTCCAAATCAACGGAAGCGTCGCCGACACCTTCATGTGCACGCGATTTCGCCCTGAAAGCATCAACGAAAAACATCCATTCGTGACTTTACGATTGAGGTTGGTCAGGAAGGTCTATCGATTCTTACATCAAAGAGACCGGACCCAATACTGTTCGGCACGGCTGTAGCAGTACGAGGCGGATAGCGGATCGGCGTTTGTCGCGGACGGGGGAGATAGCCGCGATTGAATGCAGCGCGAGGTTCGAGGGCGTGCAGGTGGCGTGCGACGT
>Ga0209390_10000096_pt1 | contig 144022 bp, 138 predicted proteins | sample BON01_FD_187212 | JGI IMG/M metagenome (GOLD analysis project Ga0209390, IMG submission 187212) | Freshwater microbial communities from Lake Bonney liftoff mats and glacier meltwater in Antarctica - BON-01 (SPAdes) (version 2) | ecosystem: Environmental > Aquatic > Freshwater > Ice > Glacier...
TATTTCGCAAAGTCATTCTTTCGAATTGGCTTCGATCAGATCCGAAAACTGCTCAAATCAGACCCAATTGCTGCAGTCTCTCCTTGGTTGCTAATTCCAACCAAAATCAAGAGAGTCGTGTAGTATGGTAGCGTATAAAAAAAATCTGAGGCAACATCCAAAAAAGGAGCCCGGGCAGTGAATCTATCGGTATCAAAAGGGGCCAAGGGCTTGGCCCTTGTTCTTCTTGTTATGGCTATGGCGTCTTGCGGCTTGCCGCGATCCGGCCCTAACAAAAAGGAAATCTTTGCAGGCTCCGTCCTCAAAAAAGGCGATGCGTATATTGTGACGGTAAATAGCCGCGTCACGCGCGCCACCTCCGTTACCCCAGCCCTTGGCTTTGGGTCAGATTTTCGCAATGCAGGTGTAATCGGCTCTGACACCATTTCACCGGGCGACGTTTTGGCGCTAACCGTGTTTGAAAACGTTAAGGATGACCCACTTTTGGGCAACACTGGGCAGCGTGTTTCGGCGCTGGATCAGGTTCAGGTCGATGGTTCGGGTTTTATTTTTGTACCCTATGCCGGTCGCATCAAGGCTTCGGGCCAAACCCCAGACGGTTTGCGCCGCGCCATCACCCGTAAACTTGACACCCAAACGCCAGACCCGCAGGTCACAGTGCAGCGGGTTGCGGGTGACGGCTCTACCGTGTCCGTTTCAGGCGCGGTTGGCGGCCAAGGCGTGTTCCCGATTGAACGCCCCACACGCACCCTAACCGCGATGCTGGCGCGCGCAGGTGGTGTTGCGATTGAACCCGCCGTGGCGATTGTGCGCGTGACACGTGGCGGCAAGACTGGGCAAATCTGGCTCCAAGATCTCTATGCCAACCCTTCGCTTGACATCGCGTTGCGGGCTGGTGATCGGATTGTGGTCGAACGCGACACCCGAGCATATGTTGCCTTGGGCGCGACTGGCTCGCAAAACCGTGTTCCGTTTGAATCTCAAAACCTTTCGGCGATTGAGGCGATTGCGCAAGTGGGTGGCCTGAACACCACGCTTGCCGACCCTACGGGCGTCTTTGTGTTCCGCAATGAACCCGCTGAAATTGCAAACTCGGTTCTAGGCCGTTCGGATCTCGTTGGCGACCAGCGATTTGTCTATGTGCTGGACCTGACGCAACCGACCGGCATGTTTGAGGCCCGCGATTTCTTGGTGCGGGATGGCGACACGGTTTACGTCACCGAAGCACCGTTTGTGCAATGGCAAAGAACGATCTCTGCCGTGACAGGCACGGTCGGATCGGCCAACACGATTTCATCGGCCACAACGTCAGATTGACGATTTTTTGATGGACCGCCTACCAAATCTTAGGGCCGCCGGGGAAAAACCTCGGCGGCTTTTCTATTACACGGCAGGGTTTTGGCGCGGCGCGCGGTTGCGCCGTATTTTGCAGCTTGCAGGCTATCGTTTGTCTGTGGGCCTGCCATCTGCGTCCGATGCGGTCGTGGTGTGGGGCCGCAGCCCCTATGCTTGGCGTGGCGAGCGTATAGCCCAGAAACGCGGTGCCGCCCTGCTACGGGTCGAAGATGCGTTCTTGCGTTCAGTCCGTCCCGGTCGCGTGGGTGACGCGCCCCTTGGCCTGCTGATTGATGGTATCGGTGTACATTTTGATGCCAGCCGCTCGTCCCTGTTGGAAACCCTGCTTGAAACTGCCGACTTGGATGATCCAAACCTTTTGGCGCGCGCGGTGGCTGGCATAGCGCGGCTCAGAGCACTGGATTTGTCAAAATACAACATGCATCGACCTGACCTTGCAGCACCTGCCCCCGGCTATGTATTGCTGATTGACCAAACAAAAGGCGACGCCTCACTGCACTATAGCGGTGCCGATATGGCCGTTTTTGACCAGATGCTGGCGGCAGCAAAGGCAGACCATCCCGGCAAACGGATCATCATCAAGTCCCACCCCGAGACCCAGTTGAACCTGCGGGCGGGCCATTTTGGACCCGGCCATGGTTATTCCCTTTTAACTGACCCAGTCTCCCCTTGGGCTTTGCTGCGTGGCGCCGTTGCTGTTTATACCGTGTCATCACAAATGGGGTTCGAGGCGATTTTGGCGGGCCACCGCCCACAGGTTTTTAGCCTGCCGTTCTACGCAGGGTGGGGTCTGTCTGAAGATAGGCTACACACCCCTCGCCGTACCCAAAGGCGCACAGTCGAACAGCTCTTTGCTGCCGCGATGATCCTTGCGCCAACATGGTACGATCCTTGCCGCGATCAATTGTGCAGCTTTGAACAGGCCGTCGACCAGCTCGAAGCCGAGACCCGCGCTTATCGCGAGGATCACGCAGGCCACATAGCGCTTGGCATGCGCCTATGGAAACGCGAACGGTTGCAAAAAGTCTTTGGCCGTTACAAAGCGCTGTGGTTCACCGAACGCCCCGATGAGGCTGCAACCAAAGCGCAAAAAGCTGGCCGATCCCTTTTGATATGGGGCGTCAAGGCAGGACATGACCTTGGCAAGACATCAGGTTTTACAGGGCCAATCCGGCGGGTCGAGGATGGTTTCCTGCGCTCGCGTGGATTGGGTGCAGATCTTATCCCCCCCCTCAGCCTCGTCGCAGATGATTTGGGCATTTACTATGACCCTACCCGCGAAAGCCGCCTTGAACGGCTGATCATCGCACCTACCCCACCGGGCGGGGCGGACCGGGCCAATGCCCTGATCAAGACGATCCTTCAAAACCGCCTGTCAAAATATAACCTTGGCGGCGCCTCCTTGCCCGATTTGCCCAAAGGCCACCGCATTCTGATCCCCGGTCAGGTTGAAGATGACGCCTCGATCAGATTGGGCGCAGGCGACGTGCGCACCAACCTTGGCCTGATCCAAGCTGTGCGCGCTGCCAACCCCGATGCAGTCTTGATCTATAAACCGCACCCCGATGTTGAGGCAGGCTTGCGCCCCGGCAAGATTGACGCAGCAGCGCTTGCCGCCTTAGTCCAGCATATCGCCACAAAAGTTGACCCGATTGCCTTGCTAGACCAGGTTGATGCGGTCTGGACCATGACCTCACTCTTGGGGTTTGAAGCGCTGCTTCGCGGCAAAACAGTCGCCTGCCTTGGTGTGCCGTTTTATGCGGGTTGGGGACTGACCCAAGACCTAGGCCCCATCCCTCTTCGCCGTTTGCAACGCCCCGATGGCACGCCGCAAACCCGGCCAACATTAACCCACCTCGCCCATGCAACGCTGATCGCCTATCCGCGCTACTTTGACCCGGTAAGCGGCCTGCCTTGCCCGCCCGAAGTGGTTCTGGACCGCCTGCGCGATGGCACCATTCCGCAGCCTTCACTTGCCAATCGTATTCTTACAAAACTGCAAGGCAAGCTGGCAAGCCACGCTGCGATGTGGCGATAACGCCCTGTCTCAAAGCGGTTCGCAATTAATCTCAAATCAGATTGATTGCATACCAAGACATACATAGGGCTTGGTCATATTGCGTTCTGCATTTGATCTGATGGCTCAGATCAAATGCAGAACGCTTTAGTAAATATAGCGGATTTGATCGGTCCAATACCGCTCCATCCGTTTCAGCGACTGGTTGATATCTTCCATGCCGGTGGCATCAATAATCCCACGCTTTTTAAAACCTTCGGTGTGGCGCGCGAACAACTCATTCAGCAGCGTCCGCACATTGCGCCCTTTTTCTGTCAACCGCACCCTGACAGAACGGCGGTCAATTTCAGACCTTTGATGGTGCATATAGCCCAGTTCCACCAGCTTTTTCAGGTTATAGCTAACGTTGGACCCTTGGTAGTAACCGCGCGATTTCAGCTCTCCCGCCGTCACCTCGTTTTCGCCAATATTAAACAGCAGCAGCGCTTGCACCGAATTGATTTCAAGCAGGCCCACACGCTCAAATTCATCTTTAATCACGTCGAGCAGCAAGCGGTGCAGCCGTTCCACAAGCGCTAGACTTTCCAAATAGCTGGCCATCAGCGCCTTTTGCGAGCCATCGAGTAGTTTGGTATGAAGTGTCATTGTCGTCTCCGCCCCGGGGAAATTGATAGGGACAGAATCAGCACAAAACGAAAACATTCGGTAAACTCACGGCAGTTTCGTCACGAATTTGCCAAAATAATCGGCGCAAAGGTTAGGTTTGCAGCCGCGCGCGGGCAAAAACCCCGATTTCTGCGATCAATTCATCATAAGGCGGCGGCGGCGCGACCTGCCCCAAAACCCATGGCAACAGCTCTTGGTCGTTTTCCCAAAGCAGCTGATCATAAAGATCAAGCGTCTTCGGCTCCATGCCAGCCAAACGCACATCCGCAAATGGGCCAAGGATCATATCCATTTCCTTGGTGCCACGCCGCCACGACCGCATCGCCATGCGCTTCAAACGCGCGTCTGCCGTCTCGATCACACTGCAGTCTCTCGCACCAGGCCACGCATCCGCTTTTCCAAATGCCCCATATCTTGCGACAAAGCCAGCATTTGCGCACGCATCCGCGCCATTTCGGCCAGTGCTTTGTGCAGATCAGCGCTGCTCGTCTCTACCGGGCTTTCGATGCCGTCGCCTTCGCCCGTCAACAACCAGCGCATCGACACGTTCAACATGCCAGACAGCATTTGCAACTTGTTGGCGCGCGGCTCGGAATGATCGTTTTCCCAATTTTGAATGGTGACCAGCTTAACCCCCAAACGCCGCGCCAGCGCTTCTTGAGTCAAATGCGCCGCCTCACGCGCGCCGGCCAAACGATCACCGAAAGTGGCCGCCTCGGCACTATACCAATCAGATTTGTCGATATCGGGCATTCTTCCGCTCCTTTAAGGGTTCTTAGCGCTTGCTCCGCTAACCCGCGCACCCTAAGACAAACTGCCGTAAAGTTCAAATGGGGCCCCTGCGGCACATCGCCCCCATGACCCGGAGCCGCCCATGGCCTTTTTGTCCGATACACTTTCCCGCGTAAAACCATCGCCCACAATTGCCGTGACCACAAAAGCGAATGAGCTGAAAGCTGCAGGCAAAGACGTTATTGGCCTTGGCGCAGGCGAGCCGGATTTTGATACACCCCAAAACATCAAAGACGCGGCCAAAGCGGCGATTGATGCGGGCAAAACAAAATACACCGCGGTCGATGGGATTCCAGAGCTGAAAAAGGCCATCTGCGCCAAGTTTGCGCGCGAAAACGGCCTGACCTATCAGCCAAACCAAGTCACGGTTGGTACTGGTGGCAAGCAAATCCTCTATAACGCGTTGATGGCGACCTGTAATCCGGGCGATGAAGTGATTATCCCCGCGCCTTATTGGGTGTCTTACCCCGATATGGTCCTGCTCGCGGGCGGCACCCCGGTCTGCGTGCCCGCAGGCATTGAAACCCAGTTCAAACTGCAACCCGCTCAGCTTGAAGCGGCAATCACGCCCAAAACCAAATGGTTCATTTTCAACTCGCCGTCCAACCCTACCGGGGCCGGCTATACCCGCACTGAGCTTAAGGCGCTGACAGATGTTTTGATGCGCCACCCGCATGTTTGGGTGATGACCGATGATATGTACGAACACCTGGTCTTTGATGACTTCGAATTTTGTACCCCTGCGCAGGTTGAACCAGGCCTTTATGACCGCACGCTCACCTGTAATGGCGTGTCCAAGGCCTATGCGATGACAGGCTGGCGCATTGGCTATGCGGCTGGCCCCGTCGCTTTGATCAAGGCAATGGGTACAATCCAATCGCAATCCACGTCGAACCCTTCTTCGGTCAGCCAATATGCGGCATTAGAAGGGCTGAACGGACCACAAGAGTTTCTGGCCGAAAACCGCGCGCTCTTTCAGCGCCGCCGCGACCTTGTGGTCGGCATGCTAAATCAGGCCAAAGGCATCACCTGCCCGAACCCAGAAGGCGCGTTTTATGTCTATCCAGACATTGCAGGCTGCATTGGCAAAACCAGTGCAGGCGGGGCCATAATCAGCGACGACGAAGCCTTTGCCACGGCCTTGCTTGATGAGACCGGGGTTGCCGTGGTGTTTGGGGCCGCCTTCGGCCTTTCGCCAAACTTCCGCGTCAGCTACGCTACGTCTGATGCAGCGTTGAAAGAGGCCTGCACACGTATTCAGGCCTTCTGCGCAGGCTTGGTGTAAATAAGGGGCTTTTATGGCCGGCGACCTGCCAGACTATTATTTCAGGATCCGCGAAAATGGCGCGTTGGTGTTTCGGGTAGATATCGAGAACCGCCAACGCCGCATTGAAATGGACCAAATCGCTACCATCAACATCCGCAACGGCGAGGTGAAACCGCATGGCGACCGCGCCCTCTCGGCACAAGACCTTGCCGAAATCCGTGATTGGATCGCCCACCGCTCGCATCAATTAGCCGAGCGTGAGGTGGACGACATCTTGCGCGCAGTTGATCACATGAACCTGACCACGCAATGGGTCCAAACCCGCGCTAGTGAAGAGCAGTTGGAACAGGTCACCGACGCCTTGCTTTTGGCGATGCACGATCTGCGCACGGTGCTGGTCCGCAAAAAGGCTGATCGTTTGATCAAAGCCGCCGAAGCTGAAGGCGAGGCAGAAGCCTAATCGCATAGCCGGGTAGGCGGCCGCGAATCTCTGGCTTTGTCGCCCAAATGCCACGGCACCGACCGCTGGAAAAACTGGTTTCCCCCATAATTTTCTAAATCTTGACCAAGATTTTCCGCAGTCTGCGCGATGCTAACGCTAACAGTCGCAGCACCGCTGCAACACCGCCAGAAAGACTGGTTGAAGCGGCGCAAAAAAACATATCAAGTGCCACGAAACTAGATCGGGGTAATAACGATGTTGAATGCAGAAGTGGCAAAGCGCCGGGATGACGCGATTTCGCGTGGGGTGGGTATGATGACCCAGATCTATGCCGAACGCGCGCTGAACTCCGAAGTCTGGGATATTGAAGGCAACCGCTATATCGACTTTGCGGCAGGTATTGCAGTGGTCAACACCGGCCATTGCCACCCAAAAGTGATGGCCGCCGTGACCGAGCAGTTGGGTCGTTTTACACACACCTGCCACCAGGTTTTGCCGTATGAACCTTATATCCGCCTGGCCGAACGCCTGAACGACCTGGTTCCCGGTGATTTCGCCAAAAAGACCATCTTTGTAACCACTGGCGCCGAAGCCGTTGAAAATGCGATCAAAATTGCGCGCATTGCCACAGGCCGCCCGGCAATTATCGCCTTTGGCGGCGCATTCCATGGCCGTACCTTTATGGGCATGTCGCTGACCGGCAAGGTTGAGCCTTACAAAAAAGGCTTCGGCGCGATGATGCCCGATGTTTATCACGTGCCTTTCCCGCAAGATATTCACGGCATTTCCACCGCCGATGCGATGTCCTCGCTTAACAAGCTGTTCAAATCTGACCTCGACCCTGACCGCGTGGCTGCCATCATTTTTGAACCTGTCCAAGGCGAAGGCGGTTTTTACCCCGCGCCGCCAGATTTGCTGCGCAGCCTGCGCGCATTTTGCAATGAGCATGGAATCATGATGATTGCAGATGAGGTGCAGACTGGTTTTGCCCGCACTGGCACCATGTTCGCGATGCACGGCTATGACGTGGCCGCAGATATGACCTGTATGGCCAAAGGCTTGGCCGGTGGCCTGCCGCTCGCCGCTGTAACTGGTCGCGCCGAGCTGATGGATGCCGCTCGCCCCGGTGGGCTTGGTGGCACCTATGCGGGCAACCCGCTTGGCATTGCCGCCGCCCATGCTGTGCTTGACGTGATCGAAGAAGAGGGTCTCTGCGACCGCGCCAATGAACTGGGCAGCCGCCTGCGCCAAAAGCTCGAATCGATTCGGTCAACCACGCCTGAGGTGATAGACATTCGTGGCCCCGGTTTCATGGTTGCGGTCGAATTTGGCAATCCGAGCACCAAAGAACCGGACCCTGATTTCACCACCCGCGTCCGCTTGGAAGCGCTCAAGCGCAATCTGATTTTGTTAACCTGTGGGGTTTACGGCAACGTGATTCGATTCCTCGCGCCGATCACCATTCCAGATGAACACTTTGCCGAAGCGATGGATATTCTCGAAGCGTCCGTCGCCGCTGCGCGCAAAGCCTAATACCCTGAAATTGAATACTAAAAAGGGGGCCGCAGGGTCCCCTTTTTTATTATCTGACATAATCTCAAAAAAAAACTGCGCCAGCAGGGAACCATCTACCACTCACAGCGTTATCCTAGCGAAGAACCGACACATGAGAGGTCACAATGAAAACGCTATTTTACGCTCTTCCTATCGTCGCACTCACCCTTGCAGGGTGCCAAACCGCCAATCAAAACGCTGCCGCTGGTGCGGTTGCTGGTGGTGTGCTCGGTGCTGCTGTTTCAAGCAAAGAGGACCGGTTGACTGGGGTTGCCTTGGGCGCCGCAGCAGGTGTTGCCGCATCTACCCTTATCGGCACAGCACCCGGCAACAAGAACTGTTACTATCGTAACAGCCGGGGCGAGCGTTTCATCGCCGCCTGCTGATTGCGCCTGAAGACCGCAATCAGACCTTACCTGTCGACACTTTTCCCCGTGTCCCACTTGGCCGGATCTTCCCGTATTGGGGCGATTCGGCCTTTTTCATGGCCGCTTGGCAGCGATACCCTAACCCGCTAAAAGCACGCAACGCATCCCTGAACCAGAGTGTTTATGCCTAAGCCCCCCGCCTCTCATAAAAATAGCAGCCTAAAGCTGATGGATGCAGGTTATGCGATTGCGGGGCGGTCAATCCTATCGGGGTTAACCCTGCAATTAGATGAGCAGCGCATCGGAATTATTGGACGCAATGGTTCGGGCAAGTCGACGTTTTTGCGACTAGTCGCCGGGCTGATCGCGCCAACAACAGGCACGGTAGAGGTGGATGGTCACGCCCCGACAACGGACCGCAAGGCCATGCTTTCGCGCATCGGAATCTTGTTTCAAAACCCCGATCACCAGATCATTTTTCCAACCGTTGCCGAAGAGCTGGCCTTTGGTCTGCGCCAACAAGGTCTGGACAAGGCCGCAGCCGCGCAGGCTGTAAGCGCGCTTTTGGCCCAGCATGGCCGCAGCCATTGGGCCGCGCGGGCTGTGACGGCACTGTCACAAGGTCAGCGGCATTTCTTGTGTTTGCTTGCGGTGCTGGTGATGGGGCCGCGCACTATACTGCTGGACGAGCCGTTTGCTGGCCTCGATCTGCCCACCCAAAACCGGCTGACACGCGCCTTGGCTGCCTTGCCGCAGCGACTGATCTTGATAACGCATGATCCAAAAGCGGTGGCTGACTATGATCGGGTGATCTGGCTGGAGGGTGGGCAGGTCCGCGCGGATGGCACGGCGGGGCCGATCATTGCCGCGTTTACCGCCGAGATGGCCCGCTTGGGAGAGGCTGATGCTGACACTGACCTCACCCTTTGAAACGCCGCTGCACCGGGTTGCAGCAGCGTCGAAACTTCTGGGTTTGGCCGCCTTTAGTATTGGGCTGTTTGCGCTGCAAGACCTATGGGCGATCATTCTTGCCGGCGGGCTTGCCGCCACGGTCTACCTTGCCTGCGGGCTTGGCTTTGCCCGCTTTGGGGCGGCCATGCTGCGCCCGCTTTGGCCATTTCTGACGATCCTTACGCTGTGGCATGGTTGGACCGGGGAATGGGTGGCGGGGCTGATTATTGGCGGCAAGATGTTGGTCGCGGTGGCGCTGGCAAATCTGGTTACCATGACCACCCGGCTGGAAGATATGATCGACGTGGTGGAACGGGCGGCGGCCCCCTTGGCCCGGTTCGGCGCGCGGCCAAAGGTGCTGGCGGTGGCGATTGCTTTGGTGATCCGGTTCACCCCGGTTTTGATGGACAAGGCGGGTCAACTGGGGCAAGCATGGCGCGCGAGATCATCGCGGCGGGTGAATTGGCGGATCGTGCTGCCGATCAGTTTGATGGCGCTGGATGATGCCGAGCGGGTGGCCGAGGCTATTCGGGCGCGCGGGGGTCTGTAACGGGGCGGTTTATGATAGAAATGGAACGAGACTGATGGAAAAGAATGTCACTTATATCGCCCTCTTTGCAGCCTTGATCGCGGTGCTGGGATTGGTGCCGCAAATCAGTCTTGCCAGCGGGGTGCCTATCACGGCGCAAAGCTTGGGTGTGATGCTGTGCGGGACGGTTTTGGGGGCCAAACGCGGGTTTCTGGCCGCCTTGCTATTCGTGGGATTGGTCGCGCTTGGATTGCCACTTTTGAGTGGCGGGCGAGGCGGGTTGGGAGTGTTTGCAAGCCCGACGGTTGGCTTTGTAATCGGCTTTCCAGTCGCGGCTTTTGTGGCGGGATTCATCGTGGAAAAGACCCGCGCAGCGATTGGGATCGCGGCCTTTGGCGGGGCTTTGATTGGCGGGGTGTTGGTTCTGTATGTGTTTGGAATAACAGGCATGGCGCTGATTTTGGGCAAAAGCTGGCCTGCCGCATCGTTGCTGGTCGCGGCCTATATTCCGGGAGATTTGATCAAGGCAGGATTGGCCGGATTTATCACCCAAGGGCTGGCAAAATTGCGGCCTGAATCGGTGCTTTCGCGGCTGTAAAAGGCTGCGAATCCGCCCGTGGAATCGCGCGCGGAGGTTTTTGCAAGACGTTGATATTAAACAATACTCGTATTTTTATTTACGCCTCATTAACCTCCTAACGCGCGCGCCAAACTGCGCGGCCAAGCCTTTGGCTTGGCATTTTCTCTAGGCAGATCAGCCAAAAGCAGGCAAGCTAAGCCTTTTCCGGCGGCCTCTTTTACAACTCTGCGAAAAGACGTTTGCCTTTGAGGACAGATCATGCCCGAATTCATTGGCACGCAAAATTCGATTGATGTGCAAATGCGATTGCGCGAAAGACAGGCCGATATTGCCAGAACACCCGCACTGGCCAATGGTGGGCGCATCTTGCATTTTGTCGAGCCAGACCAATTGGGCTGGGACAAGGTGCGCGCGCTGGCGGAGCAGGACAAACTGGCCGGTTTAGCAATGGTTGACCGTGAGCAGATGACCGCATTGATCCACACCCATCTTGGCCCCGAGTGGAAAACGCCATCATGGCTTGCCATGGTCGGGAGTGCCGATCAGGTACTGACGACTTGTGCATCGGTGAGCGATGCCCCCCCCTTGCCCGAAGGATGGGAGGTGCGGTTTCACCAATGCCCGTCAGAGGATGATATCTCCGAGGTTCAGGCCCTGAATGCGGCAACCAGTGTGTCACCTTACCCGGCCTATTACATGCGGTCTGAAGCCGCGCCGATGCTGACGGGGTGCATTCATGATGAGAAGGGGACGTTGGTTGCAACCGCCTCGGTGGTGCAACGCAACCACCCTGACAGCCGCCTTGGGGGTTATACTTTTGCCGGCATGGTTTCGGTTCTGGCAGCGCAACGTGGCCGAGGTCTTGGTAAATTGATGAACGCAATGACGCTGACAGAAAGTCACAAGTGCTTTGGCTGGCGTTATGCGAATGAAAGCGTGTCACCGGAAAACCAAGTCTCACAAGCGATGATCAAGGCTTGCGGGCTGGACTATTCGGCGGGGCTATGGTCGTTTGCTGCGATAAATTCGGACGAAACCTTTACCCGCTAAGGGCGATGCTTTGGCCAAATTGCCGCGCCGAGGGGGAAACCCCTGCCCTACGCTTGCCCTTAGGTTTGGTGCAGCCCATATTCGCTGCATGACCCAAGCAAAATGGACTGATGCTATGTGGAACCAACGCTATGACCGTGCGGACTATTTGTTTGGCACCGAGCCTGCGCAGTTTTTGGTGGATCAGCGTGGCCTGTTGCAGGCGGGGCAATCGGCGTTGGTGATTGCCGATGGCGAAGGCCGCAACTCAGTTTGGCTGGCCGAGCAAGGGTTGCAGGTTACGGCCATGGATGCGGCGGAAAACGGGCTGCGCAAAGCCCGTGCGCTGGCTGAAAAACACGGCGTGGAGCTGACCTTGCAGCTTGCCGATCTGCGAAAGTGGGAATGGGGGGAAGCCGCATTTGACGTGGGTGTCGCGGTGTTTATTCAATTTGCTGACCCCGATTTTCGTCATGTGATTTTTGAAGGTTTGAAACGGACCGTCAAACCCGGTGGGCGGATTTTGCTGCATGGGTTCACGCCGGAGCAGATGCAAAACACATCTGGCGGGCCGCGGATTGTGGAACATCTTTATACGGCTGAGATGCTGGCTGAAGCTTTTGAGGATTTTGAGATTGAGCGGCTGGAGGCCTATACCGCCAACCTGACCGAAGGGCCGGGGCATGATGGGCCTGCGGCGCTGATTGATTTGGTGGCGCGCAAGCCGCTTTAAGCGGGGGCCGTTATAACCCCAAACCAAAATACAAAAACGCCGGGCGCAAAGGCCCGGCGTTTTCTGTTTCAGACGCGCATCGCTAAACACAACAAACCATATGTTTGCATGTCTTGGTTTGCAGCCAATCTAAGCCAGATTGACTGCAAACCGCCTTTAGTGGAAGCGCTTGATCTCACCCGATTTCAGGCGGGTCAGGTAGCTGTTCAGCTCACGCTTGACGATGGGCATCAAGCAGTAGAGGGCGGTGATGTTCACGACGGCCATCGCAAAGATTGCGGCGTCCGAGAAGTCGATGACCGGGCCAAGGTTGGCCGACGCACCGATAACGATGAACACACAGAACATGATCTTGAACGACAGTTCCTGATTGCGACCTTCGCCAAACATATAGGTCCATGCTTTCAGGCCATAGTAGGACCATGAAATCATAGTGGAAAAGGCGAACAACAACACGGCAATCACAAGCACGTAAGGGAACCAAGGCAAGGCCGAGCCGAAGGCAGCCGAGGTTAGGCCGACACCCGAGGAGCCATCAAGCGTGACGATCCGGCCGGCTTCGTTCAGGATGTAGTCGCCGGTTGCGGGGTCGATGGTCAACTGACCTGTGATGATGATGACCAGTGCCGTCATGGTGCAGATCACAACCGTGTCGATGAAAGGTTCCAGCAACGACACAAATCCCTCGGTGATGGGTTCTTTGGTGCGCACCGCCGAGTGGGCGATTGCGGCGGAACCAACGCCTGCCTCGTTTGAGAAGGCCGCGCGCTTGAAGCCTTGGATCAACGCCCCAACAACACCACCTGCCACGCCAGCCCCGGTAAAGGCGCCGTCGATGATTTGGCCAAAGGCTGCGCCAATATGCTGGTAGTTCATCAGCAAGATGATCAGCGCAGTGCCAACGTAAAGGACGCCCATGAAAGGAACAACCTTTTCAGTGACTTGGGCGATGGACTTCAAGCCACCCACGATGACTGCAAACACGACGACCGCAAAGACCAGACCCGTGATCCAGCCCGGATATTGGCCAAAGACACCTGCAAGCTGTTCATGCGCTTGGTTCGCCTGAAACATATTGCCGCCGCCCAATGCGCCAAGAACGCAGAAGATCGAGAACAAGATGGCCAGGAATTTGCCACCCGGCAGGCCGCGCTCGGCAAAGCCCTTGGTCATGTAATACATCGGGCCACCGGACACGGTGCCATCGGGGTATTCATTGCGGTATTTCACGCCCAAAGTGCATTCGGTGAATTTCGACGCCATGCCCAAAAGGCCTGCGAGGATCATCCAGAAGGTTGCCCCTGCGCCGCCGATGCCGACAGCAACCGCCACGCCTGCGATGTTGCCAAGGCCCACGGTCCCCGAAAGGGCGGTGGCGAGCGCTTGGAAGTGGGACACTTCGCCTGCGTCATTCGGGTCGGAGTACTTGCCGGAAACGATTTGCAGCGAGTGGCGGATAACGCGGAACTGGATAAAACCGAAATACACGGTAAAAAGGCTGGCCGCGATGACGAGCCATGCCACGATCCACGGGAAAGACGTGCCGGGGATTGGGGCGAAAATGAAGTTTACAAACCAGCCTGTTGAGCTGGCAAACATAGCGTTGACGGTTTCGTCAATCGTTTGGGCCTGAGCGCTGGATGCAGCACCCAAGGCCGCCAGCGTGGCTGCCACGCGGGGTATAATAGTCATTCTACTCTCCCTCAATGTTATTACGGAACGATGGTGCAAGGCACGGGTGACACTTGGGCCAATGTGCCTGCGACCGAGCCGAACACCCGGCTCATCACACCAGAATTGCCAGTACGCCCCGAGATGATTTCGACCGCGTTTGATGTGGTCGCAATATTAACCAGCGTGTCGATGACATGGCCATATTTGATGGCTGTGTCGATTTTAACGCCCTTGTCTTTGTATTTGGCGATGATCGGCGCGATGATGGCCGTATCCGCGCGGGCCAGCTCTTCTGTGCGGCGGGCATGGCGTTCAGCGATCTCTTCTGGGGTCAGGAAGCTGTAGGGCGACCATTCCAAAACATGAACGACAAGCAGCGACGCCCCGTTTTGCTTTGCCCTTGCATGGGCATAATCAAGCGCGCGGGCAGACGCGTCCGAGCCATCACAGGCCACGACGATTGTGTCAGGCATTTTTCTCTCCCTCTTGGTCTGGCCGTTTTGGCCGGTTTTGCGGGGGCAAAGTTGTGCTGCCCCTACGGATTTATGATGCGCGACATTGGGTCGCAGGTGGTTCTCCATATGCACCGTTTTGTGAAGATTGTTGATAAATACTGCGATTATTTTTTGTTTTTGAGAATAAATCTTCGACTAATGCGATTTATCTGCAAATTTTCACCAAAGGGTGGCGAGTTTCAGGTTAGTGCTTCCTTTTGACATTTGGGCTGCGGGGTTTGGCAAGGCCTGCACTGGCGGATTTTCGCCGACCGACCTGCTTGTCGCATATTGCGCCCAAGGAGGCAGGATTTGGGGCTGAATATGTGAAATTTTGCGGTTTAACAGACTTCATTTCCACCTCAATTAAGGCGTATTGGCTGAAATTCTGACCTTTGGTCCTGTCTGGCCCCGTAAACCGTGTGGGGCTGGTGCTGCGATGCGGCCCCCCTTGGCATCCGGGCAGGCCGCGCGTATAGGCTTTGGCCGGACACGGATGGAGCCCCGGCATGCAAGGCAGCGCGAACCTCAACCTGATGAAGAAGGCAGCCCGCAAAGTTGGGCGGGCTTTGGTCAAAGATTTCCGCGAGGTGGAGAACCTTCAGGTATCCTCCAAAGGCCCCGGTGATTTTGTGACGCGCGCCGACCGCGAGGCGGAAAAGGTGCTGCGCGAAGAATTGCTGGGCGGGCGTCCGACCTATGGTTTCCTCGGCGAAGAAAGTGCCGAGACGGAGGGTGCAGACCCGACACGGCGCTGGATTGTGGACCCGCTGGATGGGACCACAAACTTTTTGCACGGTATGCCGCATTGGGCCGTTTCAATCGGCCTAGAGCATAAGGGCGAGATTATCGCCGGCGTGATTTTTGACGCCGCCAAGGATGAGATGTTTTGGGCCGAAAAGGGCGCAGGCGCTTGGATGAACGAAAGCCGTTTGCGGGTATCAGGACGGCGCACGATGATTGAGAGCGTTTTTGCCACTGCCGTTCCGTTTGGGGGCAAAGGCACTTTGCCTGCAACCTTGCAAGATCTGGCGCGCGTGGCCCCGGTGACGGCGGGCGTGCGCAGCTGGGGATCGGCCGCGCTGAACATGGCTTATGTGGCGGCGGGGCGGTTTGACGGCTATTGGGCGCGCGGTGTGCAGCCTTGGGATATTGCGGCGGGCATCGTTTTGGTGCGGGAAGCAGGCGGCATGGTATCGGCCATCCGCGAGGGCGACGAGCCTTTGGAAAAGGGCTCTATCGTTTGTGCGAATGCGCCGTTGTTTGAAGGGTTTCGCAAGGTTATTCGCGGGGAATAAGCTTGGTGGCTTTGGCCTTGTGGGGAGGCTGGTTTTAGGTATTTTTGCTAAGACGAAATGCGGGCGGGCTTTGGTTTGGGGGGCAGATGGGCGGGTTTCATTGGCATCCTGAGGCGCGGTTGTTCGGGGCGGCATTGGAGTTAGGGGGCGTAGCGGGGCTGCGCCCTTTTGGCGTTTGGGGGGTGTGTGCGGAGAGGCCGGTTGAGGCCGCGGTATCTGTGGCCTTTGGGGCGCTGCCGTTTCGGATTGGCGCGCTTTCGGCCCCTGCCCCAGCGTTTGGTTTTGAAACTTTGACCTCGGGCAGCACGGGCGCGCCACGGCGCATTGCGCGAACGGTTGTGTCTTGGCAACGCAGTTTTGCGGTGAATGCCGGGTTGTTTGGCATTGGGCCGGGGGTTGGGGTGGCCGTTTTGGGGCGGCTTGTGCAGTCATTATCGCTGTATGGTGTGGTTGAAGGGCTGAGCCTTGGGGCCAGCGTGCATGTGTTGGACGGGATGCGCCCGGACCGGCAGCGCGCGGCAATGGCTGCGCGCAAGGTGCAGGTTTTATGGGCGTCGCCGCCGCAATTGCAATTGGTGTTGGAGGCGGGGGGCGCGGACCTGCCGGATATGCGCTTTGTGTTGATCGGTGGGGCCAAGCTGGACGAAGGTTTGCGCGCGGGGCTGGCGCGTTTATGCCCACGTGCGGTGCTGCGTGAGTTTTACGGGGCCGCCGAGGCGAGTTTTATCAGTTTGGCCGATGATACCACCCCTGCGCATGCTGTGGGGCGAGCCTATCCGGGGGTGGAGATTGGGATTGGCGGGCCGGGTGGCACGGCGGCAGAAGGCCGGGTGTGGGTGCGCAGCCCTTATGTGTTTGCAGGCTATGCTGGGGCGGATGCGGGCATTGCGGAATGGCAGAACGGTTGGTTGGGTTTGGGCGAGATTGGCCGAATGGAAGACGGGCAGTTGGTTTTGTTGGGCCGAATTGACAGGATGGTGACAGTGGCGGGGCAAAACGCCTATCCTGAAGCGATGGAGTTGTTTTTGCTGTCTTTGCCCGGTGTTATGCGCGCCGCTGTGGTGCCGCGCCCGGATGGGTTGCGCGGGCAGGTGTTGGAGGCGGTGCTGATGGGCAATGGCGACACGGTGCAGGTTTTGGCTGCGTTGCGCGCGCGGTTTGGGCCGCTGATTGCGCCAAAGCGGGTGGAGTGGCAGGACGACTGGCCGGTTTTGCCATCGGGCAAGCCGGATTTGGTCGCCTTGGCGCGAGGGTTGCCATGAGCGGGGCGTTTGTGATTGCTGCCCGGCGCAGTGCTGTGATGCCTGTGGGCGGGGCCTTTGCCGGGCTGGAGGTGCATGCGCTTGCGGGCCCGGTGATGCGCGCCTGTCTGGCAGATGCGGGGATTGCGGCGGCACAGGTGGATGAGGTGATCTTGTCCAACGCTTTGGGCGCGGGCGGCAACCCGGCGCGGGTGGCGGCCTTGGCGGCGGGATTGCCGGAACATGTGGCGGGGTTGAGCATTGACCGCCAATGTGCGGGCGGGCTGGATGCGGTGATCTTGGCCCGCGCTATGGTGGAAAGCGGGGCGGCTGAGGTGGTGCTGGCGGGGGGGGCGGAAAGCTATTCCCGCCGCCCGTTGCGGTTGCGGACTGACCCTGCGGGAGGGGCGGCAGTGGCCTATGACGCGCCACCGTTTACGCCGTGGGACGCGGGCGGCTGGGGGCAAGAGCGCGGGATGCATGCGGCGGCGGCGGCATTGGCCGAGCGTTTGGGGATTTCGCGCGCGGCACAGGATGCCTTTGCCATTGCGTCGCATGCGCGGGCAAGGGCGACGCACCAGCCGGAGATTGTGGAAATTGAGGGCGTTTTGCGCGATGGGTTTACGCGGGATTTGACGTCTGCACTGGCGGCGCGCGCCAAAAGGGTTGCGGGCAGCATTGCGGCGGCGAATGCAGCGATTGCAGCCGATGGGGCGGCGTTTTGCCTTGTGGTGTCAGAGCGGATTGCGATGCAGGCCACACGCGCCTTGCGGATTGTCGCCGGGGCCACCCTTGGGGCCGACCCCCAAGAACCGGGGCTTGCCCCTTTAGGGGCGATTGCCCGGGTTCTTTCCCTGTCATTGGCCCCCGGTATGGCCTTAGAGCGATCCGAGATTATGGAGGCCTATGCCGTGCAAGCCATTGCTTGCATTCAAGGCGCGGGCCTAGACGCGGCACGGGTGAATATGGCCGGCGGAGCCTTGGCGCGCGGACATCCGGTGGGGGCATCGGGGGCGGTGCTGGTGGCGCGGCTCTTTGCGGATTTGCAGCAGGGCTATGGGCTGTGTGCGATTGCCGCTGCGGGTGGTATTGGATCGGCCTTGGTGTTGAAGGCGTAAGGCGGCTTTTTTACCCCCCCGTCTCCTTAACCGATTCCATCGCCACATGGGTTGAGGTTGACGCCACATGCGGCAGCGCCGAAATCCGCTCGCCCAGCACGCGGCGGTAGTCTTGAATATCACCCGTGCGCACCTTTAGCAGATAGTCAAAACGGCTGGCCATCATATGGCATTGCTCGACTTCCGGGATCGCCAAAACAGCTTTGTTAAAGGCTTGCAGCGCGTTTTCACGCGTGTCGGACAAGCGCACCTCAACAAAAGCAACATGCGCTTGGCCCATTTTGATCGGGTCAAGCTGCGCGCGGTAGGCGGTGATGACGCCGGTTTCTTCCAACCGCTTCATGCGCGCTTGGGTTGGTGATTTGGACAGGCCAATACGGCGGGCAAGCTCAGTCGCGCTAATACGCCCTTCGATGGCGAGCACCCGCAAAATCGCCTGATCAAAGCGATCGAGGTCAAATGGCCCTGTCGACATTGCGTCCCCCCCTGCAATCAGCCAAAACGCCTGTCGATTCGCGCAATTAGGGACGAATGGCTTTTGATTACCCCGTATATTAGGGGAAAGAGGAGAGTTTGCCCATGCCCCGCGATTCCATTGAGACTGCTTGGACGATTGTTGACCGCAACGCTTTGCGCGATGAGGCGGACCTTGTCCGTGCCTTGATTGCCGAGGCCGGATTGACCACCGAAGACCTCGCCCGGATTGCGGCCAGCGGTGCTGATTTGGTCCGCGCCATTCGTGCCAGTGCCAAGCCGGGGCTGATGGAGGTTTTCCTTGCCGAATACGGGCTTTCGACCGACGAAGGCATCGCCTTGATGTGCTTGGCCGAGGCACTGTTGCGGGTGCCGGATGCCGATACGATGGACGCGCTGATCGAAGACAAGATCGCGCCCAGCAATTGGGGCAAGCATTTGGGGCATTCGGCATCGTCCCTGGTGAACGCGTCAACTTGGGCTTTGATGCTGACGGGCAAGGTTCTCGATGACCGCAAGCCGAGCATTGTATCTAGCCTGCGCGGTGCGGTGAAACGCTTGGGCGAGCCTGTGATCCGGACGGCTGTAAGCCGCGCGATGAAGGAAATGGGCAAGCAGTTTGTTTTGGGCGAAACTATTGAGGGCGCGATGAAGCGCGCGCGTGAGTTGGAGGGGAAAGGCTTTACCTATTCCTACGACATGCTGGGTGAGGCGGCGCGGACCGAACAGGATGCCCGCCGCTATCATATGTCCTATACCGCTGCGATCACCGCGATTGCCAAAGCGGCAAAGTCGAAAGATATCCGCGACAACCCCGGCATTTCGGTAAAACTGTCGGCGCTGCACCCCCGCTATGAGATGGCCAAGCGCGAGCGTGTGATGGAGGAGCTGGTGCCGCGCGTGCGCGCGCTGGCAGGTTTGGCCAAATCGGCGGGGCTTGGGTTTAACATCGACGCCGAAGAGGCCGACCGCCTTGCGCTGTCTTTGCAAGTGATCGAGGCGGTTTTGGCCGATAAATCGCTGAAAGGCTGGGACGGGTTTGGCGTGGTTGTGCAGGCTTATGGCCGCCGCGCGGGCGCGGTGATCGATTGGCTTTATGGCACAGCCGAACGGCTGGACCGCAAGATCATGGTGCGTTTGGTGAAAGGCGCCTATTGGGACGCCGAGGTGAAACGCGCGCAAGTGATGGGCCTTGATAGCTTTCCGGTGTTCACCCGCAAACAATCGACCGACGTGGCCTATATGGCCTGCGCCAAAAAATTGCTGGGCATGACCGACCGGATTTACCCGCAGTTTGCCACCCATAACGCACATACCGTTGCCGCTGTTCTGGATATGGCTAACGATAAGCGCAGCTTTGAATTTCAGCGCCTGCATGGCATGGGCGAGCGGCTGCATGATATTGTTTTGGAAGAAAAAGGCACACGCTGCCGGATTTACGCACCCGTGGGCGCGCACCGCGATTTGCTGGCCTACCTTGTGCGCCGCTTGCTGGAAAACGGTGCCAACAGCAGCTTTGTAAACCAGATCGTCGATGAGGCCGTGCCGCCAGAAGTGGTTGCCGCCTGCCCGATGGACGCGATGGAGGCGATGACCCCGATTGAAAGCCCGATCCTGCGCCCGCCGCCACGGCTGTTTGGCAAACGTACCAATTCGCAAGGCTGGGATTTGACCGATGCCGGTGATCTGGCTGCGATTGAAGATGCGCGTGGGCCGCATATGAACACCTTGTTTGAGGCGCGGCCGATGTTGGCGGGATCAGTAGCGGGTGGCAAACGCTGGGCGGTGAACAACCCAGCAACGGGTGCCGTTGTGGGGCATATCTTGCCCGCGTCAGCCCCTGATTTGGAAACCGCCCTTGCAGCCGCGACCCCTTGGGATGCAGCGCCTGCGCAGCGCGCCGAAGTGCTGCGCCGTGCGGCTGATTTGTATGAAGACGCGTTTGGGCCAATCTTTGCGCTGCTGGCGCGGGAAGCGGGCAAAACCTTACTGGACGCCGTGGGCGAATTGCGCGAGGCCGTTGATTTCTTGCGCTATTATGCCGATCAGACCGAAAAACTGACAGCGCCTGCGCGGGGCGTGTTTACCTGCATCAGCCCGTGGAATTTTCCGCTGGCGATTTTCTCAGGGCAAATTGCGGCGGCTTTGGGTGGGGGCAATGCGGTGCTCGCAAAACCTGCCGAACAAACCGGGCTGATCGCGGCCTTTGCCGTGGAATTGCTGCACAAGGCGGGCGTGCCTGCCACGGCGCTGCAATTGCTGCCGGGTGAAGGGGCCGTTGTCGGCGCTGGCCTGACGAGCGATGCGCGGGTGAATGGCGTTTGCTTTACCGGGTCGACCGCCACCGCGATGCGTATTCGCCAGAATATGGCGGAGCATATGGACCCGACCGCACCGCTCATCGCGGAAACCGGCGGGCTGAACGCGATGGTCGTGGACAGCACAGCGCTGCCCGAACAGGCCGTGCGCGATGTGCTGGCATCAAGTTTCCAATCGGCGGGGCAACGCTGTTCGGCGCTGCGCTGTTTGTACCTGCAAGAAGATGTAGCCGACACCGTTAAGGAAATGCTGTTCGGCGCGATGGATGATCTGGAGGCGGGCAATCCGTGGGATCTGGCCACTGATGTGGGACCAGTGATTGACGCAAAGGCCCAAGCCGATATTCGCGCCTATATTGAGGCCGCACGGGCCGAGGGCCGGGTGCTGAAAGAAGGCACGGTGCCGGACGGTGGCACGTTCATTCCGCCAACCGTGATCGCGGTGCGCGGCATTGCCGATATGCCGCGCGAGATCTTTGGGCCGGTGCTGCATATTGCCCCATGGCGTTCGGGTGGCTTGAACAAGGTGATCGAGGATGTAAACGCGATGGGTTACGGCCTGACCTTTGGCCTACACAGCCGCATTGATGACCGGGTAGAGCGGGTTGTCGCGCGGATTAACGTGGGCAACACCTATGTTAACCGCAACCAAATTGGTGCGGTTGTTGGCAGCCAACCCTTTGGCGGTGAAGGCCTTTCTGGCACTGGGCCAAAGGCAGGCGGGCCGGAGTATATGGTGCGGTTTACGCGCATGGATGCGCCCGCGCTGGACGCTGAGGCGGCAACCTGCGCCGTGGCCAGTGTTGAAAAAGCATTGGCCGCCGAGGATACGCCGCGCGCACCCGTGCATGTGGTTGATCTGCCGGGGCCAACCGGCGAATCAAACCGCCTTTCGGCCTTTGCCCGCACGCCGCTGCTGTGCCTTGGGCCAAGCCGCGCCGCAGCTTTGGCGCAAGCGCAGGCTGTGCGCGCGCATGGCGGTGAAGCGGTCGAGGCGCCTTGTTTGGACGCCGCTGCCTTGACCCGTTTGCAAGGGTTTTCAGGCGCGATTTGGTGGGGCGATGCGGCAAAGGGGCGCAACTATGCGCTGGCCTTGGCCGCACGCAAAGGTGCGATTGTGCCGCTGATTGGCGGGATGCCCGATGCGGCCCATGTGCGGCTGGAACGCCATGTTTGCATTGATACCACGGCATCGGGCGGCAACGCCGAGCTGCTGGCCGAGATGGGAGAGGCCTGAACAGGCCCCAATCCATAAGGTCTTGACGGATAGGCGCGGATCGGGAAATTAGACGACATGTTTCCGATCCGCGATCATAACCCTTCGGGGCGGGTGCCGTATGTGACCTATGGGCTGATGCTGTTTAACATCGGCATCTTTGCCAGCTATTGGCTGACGATTCCCGATGAGGCTGTGTTGTCCTCGTTCTTTGTGGACTGGGGTTTGGTGCCGCGCCAAGTGATGGCGGGCGCTGGGCTGGAGACGTTGGTGACGTCGATGTTTCTGCATGCAGGGTTTATGCATTTGGCAGGTAACATGCTGTTTTTGTACATTTTTGGCGACAACCTTGAGGATGTGCTGGGGCATGCCCGCTACCTGGCGTTTTACCTGTTGTCCGGGCTTGCCGCTGCGACCTTGCAGGTTTTTGCCGACCCGGCATCGGGTGTGCCGATGATTGGAGCATCGGGGGCGATTGCCGGGGTGATGGGAGGGTATTTGCTCCTGTTCCCGCGTGCCAAGGTTGATATTTTGATCATTATTGTGATCTTTTTCCGCATTTTCCCGATTCCGGCATGGGTGATGCTGGGGGTTTGGTTTGCGATGCAGCTGTTCAGTGGGTTTTCCACCCCCGGCGATGACGGCGGCGTGGCCTATTGGGCGCATGCGGGCGGGTTTATGGCCGGGCTTTTGATGATGGTGCCGGTGCTGTTGGGGCTGGGGGGAACGGCGTTTTGGAACCGGACCCACGGTGTGCCGCAGCACCCTGAAGCGACCTATCCGATGGGGAGGTCGGGCATTCCGCGTGTAAGGCGGCGGAAGTAGAAAACGGGCTGCAAGGGTGCAGCCCGAGTAGGAGATAACGTGCTGTCGTTTTAAGCGACGTTTTGCAAGGCCACCTGTGGGGTCACACCCAAAGCATGGCACACTTGCCGGGTCAGATGCGGCTTGTTGAGGGTGTAGAAATGCAGATCCTCAACCCCCTCGCCAATCAGAGTGTCGCACAACTCGGTGCAAAGCGCGGTTGCCAGCAATTCTTCACGCCCGTCACGCTTGGCGGCGGTAAAGGCTTCGTCCAGCCACGCGGGCACGGCGGTGCCGCAGCGCGCGGCGAATTTCTTGGTGCCGTCCCACGATTGGATCGGCAGAATGCCGGGGATGATCGGGGCGGTGATGCCCTCTTTTGCGCAGGCATCGCGGAAGCGCAGGAAAGTTTCCGCCTCAAAGAAAAACTGGGTCATGGCGCTGGTCGCACCGGCCTCAATCTTGCGCTTTAGAAAGCGGACATCGGCCAAGGTATCGGCCGCATCGGGGTGCGGTTCAGGATAAGCACCGACGCGCAGCTTGAATTTACCCGTGGCGGCAAGCGCCTCAACCAGCTCCACCGACGAGGCGAAACCATCGGCGTGGGGCGTGAACCGCTGCGCACCCTTGGGGGCATCACCGCGCAAGGCGACGATTTCGGTAACTCCGGCGGCGGCATAGCTTTCTGCAATTTCCAACGTTTCGGCGCGGGTCGCATCAACACATGTTAGGTGCGCGGCCACGTTCAGCCCGTAGTTATTGCCGATGGCGGCCACCGCCTCATGCGTCAGTTTGCGGGTGGTGCCGCCGGCACCGTAAGTCACCGAAACGAAGTTGGGGCTCAAAGGCGCCAAGGTTTGTACCGTTTCCCACAAGCGGAAAGACGCATCCAAAGTTTGGGGTGGGAAGAATTCAAACGAGATATTCGGTGTCTTGGTCATTTTATAAGCTCCTGCTCTGACCTCTCTTGTCGCCGATTCTTGGATGTGAGACAAATTCATAATACTAATCATGTTTATGAGGTTGACCACATAATGCATATTGAGTTTCGCCACCTCCGCACGATCCGCGCCATTCATCAGGCAGGCGGGTTGGCCCGTGCTGCTGATATTTTGAACATGACCCAATCGGCGCTGAGCCATCAGGTAAAGGGTCTAGAGGACCAAGCGGGGGTAGAGCTGTTTGTGCGCCGGTCCAAGCCGCTGAAACTGTCGGCGGCGGGGATACGGATGCTGCGGTTGGCGGAAAAGATTTTGCCCGAAATGGACGCGCTGGAAGAAGAGTTTCGGGGACTGCGGTCGGGTAAATCGGGGCGGCTGCATATCGCGATTGAATGCCACGCGTGCTTTGAATGGCTGTTTCCAGTGCTGGAACTGTTTCGCCGGGCTTGGCCCGAGGTGGATGTGGACATCCGCGCGGGGTTGGCGTTTGAGGCGCTGCCAGCTTTGCAGCGTGAGGAGGTGGATTTGGTGATATCGTCAGACCCTGCGCCACTGTCGAATGTGGTGTTCAACCCGCTGTTTGACTATCACCCGATGTTTGTGGCCAGTTCGCAGAACCCTTTGGCGCAAAAGGCGATGATTGAGGCCGAGGATTTTCGCGATGAAATGCTGATCACCTATCCGGTCACGCGTGACAAGTTGGATGTGTTTACCGAGCTGTTGACCCCCGCAAAGGTAGAACCGCGCGGCACGCGGGCGGTGGAATTGACGGCGGTGATTTTGATGCTGGTAGGTTCTAATCGCGGGGTTGCGGTGCTGCCAGATTGGGTTTTGCGCGATTTGCGCAGCCATTCCGACTATGTGACCCGGCCTTTGGGGCCGCAAACCATCACCAAACGGCTGTATGCGGCCACGCGCGAGGAAGATGCGACCAAACCCTTTATGGCGCATTTTCTGAAACTTGGGCGGTCCGAGCCGGTAAAATTGCAGCGAGGCTAGCCCGCGTCAGCCAAACACGCCTAAATGCAAGTTTAGCGCAATCGCGATCAAGATGCCGCCGCCAAGCCATGCGAGATAGGTACGAAACACTTGTTGCCCCGTCATTGCGCGCGCCATCGTGCCACCCAAGAATGCTACGGCCACATCAGAGGGCAAGGCGGTCAAGGGAACCAGTACACCAAGGGTAAGCAATTGTAACTGCACGCTATGCTCCGCGAACTCGGCACCATGGGCATGAACAAAAGGCGGCAAGAACAGCGCAAAAAACAACACGGTTTTGGGGTTCAACAATTCTACCAGCACCCCTTGCCAAATGATTTTCGGCAAAGAGATGTGCTGAACGCGCTGTGCGGCAATCGTTACTTGGGCATTGGTGCGGGCGCTGCGGATCATTTCGACCCCTAGCCAAATCAGATAGGCAGAGCCTGCATAGCGCAAGACCGCCACCACCCACTCAAACTGGGCAAAAATCGCTGCCAAGCCAAGGGCTGTAGCGATGGCCAAAATCATCCCCCCCAAAGCCAGCCCAAACGCCGAGGCCAAGCCCGCAGCGCGGCTTTGGCCCACGCTGCGCGACAAGACATAAAGCATGGACGGGCCGGGGGTTGCACTCAGAACAAAACCGGCGAAAGCGACGGCGATGATAGCGTCTAAAGGAGGCATAGGGTTAAGATACACTTTGGGTTAATCGACCTTCAAACGGGTTGCGGGTCGGAGGGGTTGAGGGCCGTGAAGCAGAAGCAGATTTTTGCTGCATAATGTGCCGAAAATAGGGGAAATCGCGCATAAGCATGCGTTCCAAATGCGCGCCGGCGGTAAAGGGTTGGTATTGAGCAGGCTTGTCAGGGCCGACCAATTGCGCAAAAGGTTTGATGATTGTGTCATGGTTGGCCGCAACGAAATAAGGCATTGAAAAGCGTTCAGGGCGGGTATTCACCACCCGGTGCGGGGTCGAGCGTAGCAGCCCATTGCTCCACGCTTCAAGCATATCACCGATATTGACGACAAAAGCGGATGGATCAACCGGCACGTCAATCCACTCATCCTGCGCGGTCATGACCTGCAGCCCTTCGTTGCGGGTGTGCAGCAGGGTCAGGCATTCATAGTCCGTATGCGCCCCCATATTGACCGAGCGATGATCCGAGGTGTGGGCTTGGCGCACGTAGTGCAAAAGACGTAGCTGCGAGATGGGTTTGGTCATATGGCCCGTCATCGCCGACGGCGGCAGGCCCAAATGCAGCTCTAATGCCCCACAAATCAGCCGACCAAGGCCTGCGATACGGGCGTAATATTGCGAAACGGTGTCCTTGAATGCCGGACAATCGGGCCAAACATTAGGGCCGAGAACCCGGTTGCCGGCCAAAAAATCCGGATCATCGCTTGGCAGGTCAAGGCCAAGGTCAAAGGCCTCATAGCTGCGATGGACCTCATCAGGGTAATCCCCTTTTTCGGTAAACGGCACATAGCCACGGTGGTTGGGGCTGTCACCTATATAAAAGCGTCGCTTGGCCGCGTCAGGCAGCGCGAAAAAATCGGCGGCGCAGCGGTAGGTCGCTTCAATCAGGGCAAGGTCGATGCCGTGGTCACAAATGCGGAAAAACCCAAACTCGCGCGCGGCCTGCCCAATCGCATCGGCGACAGCCCGGACCTTTGCCGGGTCGCCAGAGGATAGGTCACGCAAACTGATAAGCGGCAGTTCAGGCGTTTGGACAGGTTGAAGTATAGCCATGATCCCCCCCGGTTGATCTGAATTTTTGGTTACTGATCTATGGTTAACATATCGTTAGTGTCGATGCCGTCGGGGGCAACGACAGCGGGGAAATACAGACGGAACCGGCTGCCTTGCTGCGGCTTGGATATGACCGCAACGCTGCCACCCGATTGTTGCATAAAGCCCAAAACCATCGACAGGCCCAAGCCCGCGCCCCGCCCAACAGGTTTAGAGGTGTAAAACGGGTCAAAGATTTGGTGCAGGCTGGTGTCAGGAATGCCCGCGCCTTCATCTTGTACGCTGACACAGACATAAAGTCCGGGCATGAGCGGGGCCACGAGGTCTTGGTTCTCGGCCAAACCGTGGTGCAGCATTTCGGTCGCAATGCGCAAGCGACCCCCCTCTGGCATCGCCTCGCACGCGTTCGAGAGGAGGTTGCGCAGGGCGTTTTCCGCCTCTTTGATATCAACCTTGATTACGCCTATGTGGTCGGCCAAAGCTTGGCTCAGGGTGATGCTGGCGGGGAAATGCGACGTGGCATGGCAGCAGACGTTGGTCACGATTTCATTCAAATCGGCCAGTTCGGGCGACAGCCGCGTGCGCTGTGAAAACGACAACATATCGTGGATAAGTTGGGCCCCACGGCCTGCGGCAGACTGTGCGTCATTCAGGCTGGCCTGCGCATCTGGGCTTTTAACAACGGCGCCCAAAAACTCCAAATTGCCGGAAATAACAGTTAGCAAGTTATTGAAATCATGGGAAAAGCACCCGGTCAACCGGCCAATCGCTTCTAGCTTGCGGGCGGCGAACAGCTTGGCCTCCAGCGCTTTGCGGCTGGCGGTCTCCGCGCTGAGCTGGGCATGGGAGGCGACCAAATCCCTATAGCGTTTCTGCGAGCGTTCGGCCTCGGCCAGCAGCTCTAGCTTGGCGCTGGTCATGGCGGCAACGGTGGTCAGAATGTCCAGTTCGGCCTGACCAAAGGCATTTGGATGAGGGTGTTCGCTGTCAATCACGCCCACAACCCGCCCCTTGATCAGCAAAGGCACACAGATTTCAGAGCGCGCGGGGCTCATATCCGGGATGTAGTTTTGCTGTTGTAACAGGTCACCCACGATTAAAGGCTTACCGCTTTGCGCGACTTGGCCGGTGACCCCATGGCCAAAAGCGATGTGCAAAGGGTTCAGAATGTTGCGGTCATAAGGGTTTTTGGCACCCAATGCTGCGACCTGTGTCAAGGAGGTGCCAGATTCGCCTGCCCGATAGATGACGCAATCCACAAAGTTCAGCCGTCCGACCACATTTTGCGCGACATACCAAAACAGGTCTTCGACACTGGGAATCGTAATAACATCAACGGCAAAGGCGTTGAGAGTCCGCAAAATCGCCGCTTCATCAAGTCGCTTTTGGGCCTGATGGCTCATCGTTTCTAGCTCGGACACTGGGGGGCCACCCTCGTTACATAAACAATGTGTAAACAATATCTTAATTTCACGTCTCGGTATAGAATAATTTAAAGATGCAACCCTAAGAATAACTTAAGGCCCAACGTTTTGCTGGGCCTTAGGCCCCTTAGGGCCGCGATTATTATCGCAAATTCGATGAAAACCTTAGCGATTACAGAGCGTTTGGTAACGACCCGTTCACATATCGGCCTTAGGGTTTAGGCAAGACCAGTGCAAGGCCTAGCCACATTTGGAAAACCCACAATCGGCGCAGGTCATGCAGCCTTCGACCATCCGCAACTCGTAACTGCCACAAGAGGAACAAGATTTGCCACGCGGTGCGCCCATTGACACAATTTCCGCCTGCGGGTCAGATTTCAGGCCCATGCCTTCGCCTGCGATAAAGCCAATCGCAACCAGATGACGTTCGATCACCCCGCCAATCGCGGCCAAAATAGATGGAATATAGCGCCCTTCAACCCAAGCGCCGCCGCGCGGGTCAAACACGGCTTTCAACTCCTCCACCACAAACGACACATCACCGCCGCGCCGGAACACCGCCGAGATCATCCGGGTCAGCGCCACGGTCCACGCGAAATGTTCCATGTTTTTGGAATTGATAAACACTTCAAACGGGCGGCGGTGGCCCGAGATGATAATGTCGTTGATGGTGATATACAGCGCATGTTCCGACCCCGGCCATTTCACCTTATAGGTCGCCCCCTCCAACGAGGCTGGGCGGTCCAGCGGTTTGGTCAGATAGACAACTTCCGCGCCTTCATCGACCTCAGGCGCTGCATCAGACGCGGAATTCACCGACAAAACCGAGCCGGTCACTGCGTTGGGGCGGTAGGTTGTGCAGCCTTTGCAGCCACTATCCCACGCCTCCATATAGACCTCTTTGAAATCCTCAAAGCTAATGTCCTCGGGGCAGTTAATGGTTTTGGAAATGCTGCTGTCGATCCATTTCTGGGCTGCCGCCTGCATGCGCACATGGTCCAAGGGCGGCAAGGTTTGGGCGTTGACGAAATAATCGGGCAAGGGCGCGTCGCCCTTCAGGTCGCGCCACAAGCGCACGGCGTAATCGACCACCTCTTCCTCGGTCCGGCTGCCGTCTTTTTGCAGCACCTTGCGGGTATAGGCATAGGCAAAGACCGGCTCGATCCCGCTGGAAACATTGCCGGCATAAAGGCTGATCGTGCCGGTCGGCGCGATGGAGGTCAGCAAAGCGTTGCGGATACCATATTTGCGAATGGCATTGCGGACATCATCGTCCATCGCCTGCATATTGCCGGATGCGAGGAATTTATCGGCATCAAACAGCGGAAAAGCTCCTTTTTCGCGCGCCAGATCTACGCTGGCCAAATAGGCCGCGCGCGCGATGGCCTTCATCCAGGCTTCAGTTTGGGCGGCAGCCTCGACCGAGCCATAGCGCTGACCCAGCATCAGCAAAGCATCGGCAAGGCCAGTGACACCCAGCCCGATCCGCCGTTTATTGCGCGCTTCTGTCGCCTGTTGTGGCAAGGGAAAGCGGCTGGCATCAACCACATTATCCATCATCCGCACGGCCAAGCGCACAAGACTGTCAAGCGCTGTCGGGTCCAGCTTGGCCCCCGCCTCAAACGGGTCGGTAACAAGGGTTGCAAGGTTGATCGACCCCAGCAAACACGCACCATAAGGGGGCAAAGGCTGCTCGCCGCAGGGGTTGGTTGCGGCAATCGTTTCAACATAATTCAGGTTGTTGGCTGCATTGATCCGGTCAATAAAAATCACACCCGGTTCGGCAAAATCAAACGTGTTGCGCATGATTTTGTTCCACAGGTCGCGGGCCTGCACGGTTTGGTAGACGCGGCCGCCAAACACCAGATCCCACGCGCCATCTGCCTTGACTGCGTCCATAAACGGGTCGGTCACAAGCACCGAAAGGTTGAACATCCGCAGGCGTGCGGGGTCTTTCTTGGCCTCGATAAACGCTTCAATATCAGGATGATCGCAGCGCATGGTGGCCATCATCGCCCCGCGCCTGCTGCCCGCCGACATGATCGTACGGCACATCGCATCCCACACATCCATAAACGACAGCGGCCCCGAGGCATCGGCGGCCACGCCTTTCACCTCGGCCCCGCGCGGGCGGATCGTGCTGAAATCATAGCCAATTCCGCCGCCTTGCTGCATGGTTAGCGCGGCCTCTTTCAGCATCTCAAAAATGCCGCCCATATCATCGGGAACCGTCCCCATGACAAAGCAATTGAAAAGCGTGACCGAGCGGTCGGTGCCAGCGCCTGCCGTAATCCGGCCAGCGGGGAGGTATTTGAACCCGTCCAACGCGTTGTAAAACGCCTCTTCCCATTTCGCAGGCTCGGCCTCGGGTGCTGCCAGCGCGCGGGCAATGCGCCGCCAAGTGTCTTCAACCGACCCATCAATCGGGGTGCCATCTTGGGTTTTCAGACGGTACTTCATATCCCAAATAGCCTCGGCGATGGGGGCAGAAAAACGGGACATGGCACGGTCCTTTTGGGCAGGGTGGTGAATATATTGGGGGTGCTTGCGCGCGAATCCACAAAATAGGCTGAGTTGGGGCAGAGGTCAACGCTGGGTTTTAGGGGACCAGCCCTTGCCGCTGACCGTGAAAGGGTTAAGTTTGAGCCAAGGCAAACTGGGTTGCATCAGGGGGAATCGTGGCTGGCACCGTAAACCTATTGAAGCTCTGCGTCGGCACCGAGGCGGTGGAGGAACTGGTGGCTTGGCAAGCCATGCGCCGCAAGCTGTGGCCGGATAATATGCCGCGCCACATCACCCGGATGTGGCCGAAACGTGAGGCGGAGGTGCTGAATGGCGGCTCACTTTATTGGGTTTTTAAGGGTGTGATTTTGGCGCGCCAACACATCACGGCCTTTGAGGAACGGCGCGGCGAGGATGGCATTTTGCGCTGTGCGCTGGTGCTGGACCCCGAGATCTTCCGCACCGAACCCGCGCCGCGCCGCCCGTTTCAAGGCTGGCGCTATCTTAGCGTTGAGGACGCCCCGCGCGACCTGCCGAAAGGCCGCAAAGCCGAAGAGGCCTTGCCCCCGGAACTTGCCCGCGCTTTGGCCGATATCGGGCTGCGTTAAGGACAAACACCTGCCCCAGCGCGCCTGCGCGCGCCGTTTTTTTGGTTTGCAGCGTATGCGCTGCGGGCTGTTTGCTTTGCAGCGCGCCCGCGCGCGCTGCTGGGCCAAACACTGAGGCGATGGGCCAAAGGCCCGTCAACGAAGGGCGGGAGAAGCTCCCTAAACTTCGGCCACTACACCTAATTGCGCGGCCAAAACCGCCAATGTCGCACGCGTGTTTGCGTCCCACTCCGCCCCGCGTGCGGCAAACAGCGTGGCTTGGCTGGCATGCACCAACCCATCCGATAAGATTTTCAGATGGTTGGCCCGCAGCGTTTCCCCGGATGAGGTGATATCGGCAATCGCCTCGGCGGTCAGGTTTTTCACTGTGCCTTCGGTCGCCCCTTGGCTGTCAACCAACTGGTAATCCGCCACACCTTGCTCGGTCAAATACTCGCGCACAAGCCTATGATATTTCGTCGCAATCCGTAAGCGATGCCCGTGGGTTTTGCGAAAGGCCGCCGCTGCAGCATCCAAATCATCAACCGTATCCACGTCAATCCATGCGACAGGCACGGCGATAATCAAATCAGCGTGGCCAAAGCCCAACTGCGCCAATTCCTGCACTTGCGCCGCCCAATCGGCCAGCTTATCGCGCACGAGGTCTGACCCCGTCACGCCCAAATGGATCCGCCCTGCCGCCAATTCGCGCGGAATTTCTCCGGCGGACAGCAGCACGAGCTCCACGCCCTCAACCCCTTCAACAGCCCCCGCATATTCGCGGTCAGACCCCGACCGCGCCATCACCACGCCGCGCGCGCCGAACCAATCAAAGGTCTTTTCCATCAGCCGCCCCTTGGACGGCACCCCAATTTTCAGGCTCATACCAAACCCTCTCGCACAGCCGCCACCAGCGCAGGCCGGATCACGCCACCCACCGCCGGGATCGACCGCCCTTGCCCCAAATGTGCCGTCAGCGCGTCATAGCGCCCACCCGAGGCCACCGCAGGCATATCGTCCGGGCCGTGAAAGCTGAACACAAACCCGTCGTAATATTCCATGGAACTGCGCCCATGGCTCGCCTCAAACGGCACGTCGGATGGGTTGATGCCGTGGCGTTCCAGCGCATCAAGGCGGGTGGCAAAACGGTCCACCGCAGGTTCAATCGCGGGCAGCATAAAGGTGATGCCGCGCAAATGGGAAAGCGCCGCGCGTGCAGGCGCTTGCAAGGTCAAAAGGTCATACAGCAGCGCCGCCTCGGGGGCTTTCAGCGCAGGCGTTTCAGCATCTTCAATCAGCCCCGCCACGCGCGCGGCAATCTCGGCCTCGGCCCGCAAGCCCGTCATTGGCCCTGCCGCTGCAATCAGCGCATCCGGCGTATCGGACCCAAGCCGCGCCAACAAATCGGCCCGTGCTTGTGGCATGGCCGCACGGCCAGAAAACCGGTCCAGCAATTTGCGAAACCGCGCGGGCCGCCAGATGTGGCGCAGCAAAGCTGCTTTGCGGCGGTCGGTGGTGGAAAGCCCGTTCACCGCCGCCATCAAAATCCCAATATCACCCGTGGCAGGCCGCAAGCCCAAGGGCGTGAGCAACCCGTGAAACAGCGCGAACAGCTCGGCATCCGCAGCCTCGGGGGCGGTACGGTCAAACAGCTCAAACCCCACTTGCAAGTACTCGCTGGCGCGGGGGCCAAGGTGGTCTTGTTTGCGGTACACCTCGCCTATATAGCAATAGCGGGCGGGTTCAGCGCCGCCGTTCATATGGGCTTGCACCACAGGCACGGTGAAATCGGGGCGCAGCATCATTTCGCCGCGCAACGGGTCCGACGTTACATAGGCCCGCGCGCGAATATCCTCACCATACAAATCCAGCAAGGTTTCGGCAGGCAACAGCGTATCCGCCTCAACCGCCTGCGCCCCTGCGGCTTTGAAGGCGGCGAACAGCGCCTCGGCCTCGGCGCGGATAGTGGCCCGATTGGTGGCCTGACTGGTCATGGAGCTAGCATTTTTTGCACAGCCGCCACCAAATCTGCCACTGGCACCTCAACCTGCGCGGGGCGGTCTTTCCATTCCTCAAGCGTGGCGTTTTCAGCGATTTTCGCACCGAGGATCAGGTCTTTGAGGATGACCACACCTTTTTCCGCCTCATCCCCGCCTTGGATAACGGCAATCGGGCTGCCCCGTTTATCGGCGTATTTCAATTGGTTGCCGAAGTTTTTGGGGTTGCCCAGATACATTTCCGCGCGAATGCCTGCTTGGCGCAATTGGCCGACCATGGCCATGTAGTCGGCCATGCGGTCACGGTCCATCACGGTTACAACCACCGGGCCTGCGGCTGTGGTTTCCGCCTCGCCCCGCTCCAACTTTTTCGCCCGCAACGCGGCGAGCAAACGATCTACGCCAATGGACACACCCGTTGCAGGCACCGCTTGGCCGGTAAAGCGCTTGACCAAATCATCATAGCGCCCCCCACCCGCGACCGAGCCGAACTGCCGCTTGCGGCCTTTTTCGTCAAGAATTTCAAAGGTCAACTCGGCCTCATAGACAGGGCCGGTATAGTAGCCTAGGCCTCGGACCACGGAGGGATCAATACGAATTCTGTCAGGCCCATAACCTTGAGCAATCAAAAACTCCGACATCTCACGAAGTTCGGATACACCGGCAAATCCGACTGCGGAGGTTCCTGTGATGCGCTCAAGATGCTGCAACACGCGGTTTGTCCAAATTGAGAGTGCTTCGTTGTCTGCGGATATTTCGTCGGCGACAAATTCTGGCGAAACAGCATATCTTGCGCGATCAAGCCGGTTTCCTCGCTCGATGTCGCCTTCGTCAAATGCGTTGGATGCCTCTAGGGAAAGGGTGCTTTGTACGTCAGAAAAGCAGTTGACGAACGCCATGATCACATTGACCTGCCTATCATCCAACCCCGCGCCCTTCGTAAAATCCCCACTCTCATCCTTACGCCCTGCCCCCAGCAACGCCCGCACACCGTCCGCACCCAACCTGTCCAGCTTATCAATCGCGCGCAACACAATCCCGCGCTCGGCCTCCTTGTCGTCGCCCGACAGGCCCGCAACCTCCATCACGCCGTTCAGCACTTTGCGGTTGTTCACGCGGACAATATAATCGCCCCGCTCAATCCCCACCTCTTCCAGCGCGTCCGCCAGCATGGCGCAAATCTCGGCATCGGCCGCCACAGATGGCGCGCCAACCGTATCGGCATCGCATTGATAAAACTGCCGAAACCGGCCAGGACCGGGTTTCTCATTCCGCCACACCGGTCCGAACGCATAGCGGCGGTACGGCGTGGGCAACTCATTGCGAAACTGGGCGGCGACGCGGGCCAAGGGGGCTGTCAGGTCATAGCGCAGCGCCAACCAATCGCCATCCTCATCTTGCCAGCCAAACACGCCCTCATTGGGGCGGTCGACATCGGGCAGGAACTTGCCCAGCGCCTCAACCGTTTCCACGGCCGACGTTTCCAGCGGGTCAAAGCCATATCGCTCATACACCGCCGAGATTTTGGCCAGCATATCGCGGCGTTCCATCACATCCGCACCGAAATAGTCGCGAAAGCCCTTGGGCGTTTCAGCGCGCGGTTTGCGGGGTTGTTTTTCTTTGGCCATCGGGAAACCCTTTGCAGCTAATGCCCGCGCGGTGTAGCGGAAGGGGCAGGGCGCGGCAAGGATGGGATGAACATGCCAAATCAGATTGAGCAAAATCAGATTGAGAACCAGCGGATTCACGTTTTAGAGGAAGGCGTGGCGCATCTGACCCGCACGGTTGAGGATTTGTCTGACATCGTTGCGCGCCAAGCCGATGAGATTGACCGCCTGACCCGCCGCATGGGCCAAGTTATCGACCGCATGGCAGGCCCGGATGAAGGCGGCGCTGTGCTGACAGACCAGCGCCCGCCGCATTGGTGACGCCGGTGTTGCGCTTTCGGTTGTGGCTATGGCGGCTTGCGTGGCTTGCATCCGCCATCACTGCCTTGTTTTTTGCATGGATGGCCGTGGCACCGTTTTCCACCGATGGCGAGCCTGTGTTTGGCGCCATCACAGCGCGGGCGCAGCGGTGGGAGGGGTTCGCCTTCGCCTATGTCCAAATCTTTGGGGTAGCACTTTGGGCATTGGCCGCCCTTACCGCAGGGGCATGGGGGCGCGGGTTCAAGGCGTTGCTGGCCGGGGTATTGCTGTTGGCGTGTTTCATCGCGATGGCCAGCGAATATGTCAGCTTGATCCAAGACGGCGCATTGCGTGACCCGGTTTTGGTGGCCGCCCACAAGCTGATGGTCAGCCGCGCGATCACGCTTGGGTTGGCCTTGTGCAGCCTTGGCTTTGGCTGGTGGGCGCGGCCACGCCGCTAAACCCTCTTGTCTTTGCAAGTGCTTGATGGTCCTTTGGCGTGAAAGGCAGGCGCATGAAACCCATCCAGATCGGCAAAACCAAGATCGAGCTTATCCCCTTGGCGGCAACGCTTGCCCTTGGCTTTGCGGGTGGGATGGTGGGCCATGCGATTGGCTTGCCTTTGGGGTATCTTTTGGGGTCGCTGCTGGTTGTGGCATTCTGGGCGATCATGGGCTGGCGCGTTTTCACCCAACCGATCCACCTGCCCCAACCCTTGCGGATGAGCTTTATTCCCATCATCGGCGTTGCCATCGGCGGTGCCTTTACGCCCGAGATTTTTCGGGATGCGGCGGGGTGGTGGCCCAGCCTTTTGGCGCTGGTGCTGTTTGTGCCGGTTGCCCAAGCCAGCGGCTACCTGATTTACCGCAAAGGCGGGCTGTCGCCTGCAACGGCTTATTTCGGCGCGGTGCCGGGTGGGTTGATGGAGATGGTGGTCTTGGGCGAAGAGGCCGGGGCCGACGTGGCGATTCTGGTGCTGATCCAGTTTTTGCGGCTGATCCTGACCATTGTTTTTGTGCCTGTACTCTTTGCCTTTTTAACGGGGCATGCCGTCGGGTCATCAGCTGGGGTGGCCATGACAGGGGCCGACAACCCGCTAGAGGCGTGGGATATTACCATGCTGATGGTCGCGGGTGTCGGTGGCTACTTCCTTGGCCGCGCCTTGCACTTTCCGGCGGCGATTATGACCGGGCCACTGGCGGCTTCGGCGCTGTTTCACCTGACTGGGGTGACTGATGCTGTCCCGCCCGTTTGGACCATCGCGATGACGCAAATTGTGGTCGGCACCGGCCTTGGCGCGCGGTTTGCAGGCATGGCGGGGGCCACATTGCGGCGCGGCAGCTGGCTTGCGCTGCTGTCTACCGCCGCCTCTTTGGCCATCGCTTTCTTGTTTGCCGAGGCGCTGCACCTAACCGTGGGCCTGCCGCTTTCGGCGGTGTTTTTGGCCTTTGCCCCCGGTGGCATCACGGAAATGAGCCTGATCGCCCTAAGCCTGCAAATTTCTGTGGTGTTTGTAACACTGCACCATGTGCTGCGCATTGTGCTGGCGGTTAGCCTTGCAAAACTGTTCGCGGGGCGGGTGTTGGGGCGGTAACGCGCCCTACATTTCCTCGATCATCACCACGCCGCCCATCGCCTTCAGCGCGCCTTTAACCTGCGGCGTCACGGGATACTCCGACGGCAATTCCAAATCAATTTCCTGGCCCGTCGCCGGGTCCGGCACGCAAATCGTAACGCTCCCGCGGTTGCGCCCGCCATCCTTTGCGACGCGCGCGAGCAAAGCCGCAACCGATGCTGCCGCCTCAACCCGGTCAATATGGATGCGCACCGATGATCCGCCCGCCTCAGCCGCCACCGCATCAATCGGCTGCGCAGCGCGCGCGAGCAACTTCAAGGTTTCGCCTTCCAGCGTCGCCTCAACCGTCAGCACCACATTCATGCCGGGTTCCAGCACATCGCGCGCGGCCTCCAGCGTGTCGGAAAACACCGTCACCTCATAAAGCCCCGTAGGATCAGACAGTTGTACAAAGGCAAAGCGATTACCCCGCGCCGATTTGCGTTCTTGCTTGGAACTGACCGAGCCTGCGATTTTGGCGACCATCGCGCCACCTTCGGCCCGCGCGGTAATTTCGGCCAGCGTGGATACGCCCTTGCGCTTCAAAGGTGCCATATAGTCATCCAGCGGATGGCCCGACAGGTAAAAGCCAATCGCCTTGTGTTCCTCGGTCAGCCGTTCCACCGGCAACCAATCATCGCGCGACCCGATACGGGGTTCTGGCACATCCTCGCCCGCCTCGCCAAACAGGCTGACTTGGTTGGACGTTTTCGCCTCATGGATCGCGGCGGAATAGGCGGCAAGCCCATCCAGCGCGTCAAACACCCGCGCGCGGTTGGGATCAAGGCAATCAAACGCCCCGGCCCGCGCCAGCATTTCCAAAGGCCGCTTGCCCACCCGCTTCAAATCCACCCGGCGGGCAAGATCAAACAAGGTGGCATAGGGCTTTTCGCCTTGGTCGGTCACGCGGCCTGCAACGATCATCTTCATCGCCTCAACGCCCACGTTTTTCAACGCGCCCAGCGCATAAACTAACGCGCCGTCCCGCACCGTGAACGTCGCCAAGGATGCATTGACCGACGGCGCAACCGTGGCAATCCCCAGCTTATCCACCTCGCGCTTATAGATCGCCAGCTTGTCGGTCAGGTGGATATCGCAGTTCATCACGCCGGCCATAAATTCAACCGGGTAATTCGCCTTTAGATACCCGGTTTGATAGCTGACCACCGCATAGGCCGCCGCGTGCGATTTGTTGAACCCGTAGTTGGCAAACTTTTCCAAGAGGTCAAACACTTCGCCCGCTTTTTTGGCATCAACATTATGGGTCGTCTTCGCGCCTTCAATGAACTTTGGCCGCTCCTTGGCCATCTCGGCGGCAATCTTTTTACCCATCGCCCGGCGCAAAAGGTCGGCCCCGCCAAGGGAATAACCGCCCATAACCTGCGCGATCTGCATAACCTGTTCTTGGTAAACGATAATCCCTTGGGTTTCCGCCAGCAGATGGTCAATCGTCGGATGGACAGACTCAATCTCTTTCAGCCCGTTTTTCACCTCGCAATAGGTAGGGATGTTTTCCATCGGGCCGGGGCGGTACAGCGCCACCAGCGCCACAATATCTTCAATACAGGTGGGTTTCATGCGCCGCAGCGCATCCATCATCCCCGAACTTTCAACCTGAAACACCGCCACAGTTTTCGCCGCCGCATAGAGTTGATAGGTCTTTTCATCATCCAAGGGGATCATGGCAATATCCAGATCCACCCCCCGCATACGCAACAAATCCAAGGCCGATTGAATGACCGTCAGGGTTTTCAGGCCCAAAAAGTCAAACTTAACCAGCCCCGCCGCCTCCACCCATTTCATGTTGAACTGGGTCGCGGGCATGTCCGATTTCGGGTCTTGATACAGTGGCACCAATTCATCCAAAGGCCGGTCACCAATCACCACACCCGCCGCGTGGGTTGACGCGTTGCGCAGCAACCCTTCGACCTGCTGGCCGTAATCCAGCAAACGCGCCACCACCTCTTCCTTGGCCGCCTCACGCAAGCGCGGTTCATCGGCCAGCGCTTTGGTGATCGACACAGGTTTAACCCCTTCCACCGGGATCATTTTCGACAGGCGGTCCACCTGCATATACGACATCTGCAAAACCCGGCCCACATCGCGAATGGCCGCCTTGGACAACAGCGCACCAAAGGTGATGATCTGCCCCACCCGGTCACGCCCGTATTTTTCCTGCACATATTGGATAACCTCTTCACGGCGATCCATGCAAAAGTCGATGTCAAAGTCGGGCATCGACACGCGTTCGGGGTTCAAAAACCGCTCAAACAGCAAGGAATAGCGCAAAGGGTCCAAGTCCGTAATCGTCAGCGCATAGGCCACCAGCGACCCCGCACCCGAACCCCGCCCCGGCCCCACGGGGATGCCCTGATCCTTGGCCCATTTGATAAAATCGGCCACAATCAGGAAATACCCCGGAAACTGCATCCCGATGATGATATCCAGCTCAAAATCCAGCCGCGCTTGGTAGTCCTCAACGCTGACCGCATGGGGGATCACCGCAAGGCGCGCCTGCAAACCCGCATTGGCTTGGCGGCGTAACTCGTTCACCTCATCATCGGCAAATTTCGGCAAAATCGGCGCGTGTTTGGCCACTTTAAAAGCACAGCGCCGTGCAATCTCAACCGTGTTGTCCAACGCTTCGGGCAAGTCGGCGAACAAGGCAGCCATCTCCGCCTCGGTCTTGAAATAATGCTGGGGCGTCAACCGCCTGCGGGGTTGTTGCTGGTCAACATAGGCGCCTTCGCCAATGCAAATCAGCGCGTCATGTGCCGCGTACATTTTGGCCTTGGGGAAATAGACATCATTGGTCGCAACCAAAGGCAGGTCCAGCGCATAGGCCATCTCAATGAACCCGCGTTCGGTCGCTTGCTCGGCCTCGGTCAGCCGCCCGCCCGCCCCCGGATGGCGCTGCAATTCCACATAAAGCCGCCCCGGATAGGCCACAGCAAGGCGTTCCATCAACGCCCGCGCCTTGGGCAGTTGCGCCGATTGCAACAGCTTGCCCACCGGCCCTTCAGCCCCACCTGTCAGGCAAATCAGCCCTTCAGCATGCACTTCCAACTGCGCCAAACTTACCTGCGGCAACTGCCCAGAGGTGCCGACATAAAGGCAAGTGTTCAGCTTCATCAGGTTCATATAACCGGCCTGATTTTGCGCCAACAGCACGACAGACGCCGGGTTGCGCGGCTTTTCCCCCGGTTGCGGTGGATCGTAAGCCACAGCAATCTGGCACCCGATGATCGGCTGCAAACCCGCCCCGGCCGCATAGGTCGAAAACTCCAAGGCGCCAAACATATTATTGGTGTCGGTCACCGCAATCGCAGGCATCTTGTGCTCGACACACAGCGCAATAAGCGATTGCAATGGCACGGCCCCCTCCAGCAGAGAGTATTCCGTGTGGGTGCGCAGATGGATGAATCGGGGTGCTGACATGGGCGCAATCCTAGACCAGCGCGTAAGGCAGGGAAAGGCTGGCGTGCGGCTTTGACGCGTCTTAGTGCAAGCCCTCAATATCGCGCTAATCCAAGAGGCGCGGCCAGTTTCAACCAAAACCGATAGGTCTTAACGCGATATCATGAAAAATTCTGTTTGCTATTTTGTCCGGGCATGCGTTTGATGAAAGAAGATAAAGGGCGCGTGGCCTGCTTTACGTCGCATCGGGCGGGCACGCATTAACCCCATACGCAAAGACCGCGGCGGATATTTACATGACCGATATAGCGTTTCACCTGAACGGAACGCAGGTTTGCCTTGTCGATGTGCCACCGACGCAAACCCTGCTGGATTGGCTGCGCGAGGAACGCGCCCTGACCGGCACCAAAGAAGGCTGCAACGAGGGCGATTGTGGTGCCTGCACCGTGATGGTGACGGACGGCGATGGTCCGCGCGCGCTGAACGCCTGCATCCTGTTCTTGCCGCAACTGCACGGCAAATCCGTGCGCACCGTCGAAGGGCTGACCGCCCCCGATGGCACGCCCCACCCAGTGCAAACCGCAATGGTCACCCATCACGGCTCACAATGCGGCTTTTGCACCCCCGGCTTTGTCGTCTCAATGGTCGCCGCCCACACGGTTGGCCGCACCGACCATGACACCGTGCTGGCAGGCAACCTGTGCCGCTGCACCGGCTACGCCCCCATCATCCGCGCAGCCGAGGCCGCCGCATCCACCCCCATCCCCGAATGGCTCGCCCTTGAAACCGCCACCCCCATCATCTGTTCACAAATATCCTCGGGGGGTCCGGGGGGCGGAAAGCCCCCCGGTTCTTTGATAGCGTCAGGGGGGGGCAGACAGCCCCCCGGCTCTTTGATAGTTTCAGAGGGGAACACACAGCCCCTCAGCGCCTACCACCCAACCACCACCGATGAACTCGCCACATGGTACACCGCCAACCCCAATGCGACGCTGATCGCGGGTGCCACCGATGTCGGCCTTTGGGTTACCAAACAGCTGCGCGATCTGGGCCAAGTCGCCTTCCTCGGCGGTATTGCCGACCTCAAAACCATCCACAAAACCGAGACCACCCTAAAGGTCGGCGCGGGTGTGACCATCAATGCGCTCATGGCCGCAGTTGGGCCATCCCTGCCGTCATTTGCCGAACTTCTGCGCCGCTATGCCAGCGATCAAATCCGCAACGCGGCCACAATCGGCGGCAATATCGCCAATGGCTCACCCATCGGTGACGCGCCACCTGCGCTTATCGCTTTGGGCGCAACCTTGCACCTGCGCAAGGGCAGCATCCGCCGCGACATGCCACTTGAGGATTTCTTCATAGAGTACGGCAAACAAGACCGCCTGCCCGGCGAATTTGTGGAGGCCGTAAGCTTTCCCACCAACGCCCCTGCCTTGCGCTGCTACAAACTGTCGAAACGCTTTGACCAAGATATCTCAGCCGTCTGTGGCGGGTTCAACGTCACCATCGAAAACGGCACCATAACCGCCGCCCGTATCGCCTTTGGCGGCATGGCAGGCACCCCAAAACGCAGTACGGGGGCCGAGGCGGCCTTGCTGGGCAAACCTTGGGCATTGGAAACCATCCACGCCGCCCGCGCAGCGATGGCCCGCGACTTTACACCGCTGAGCGATATGCGGGCCAGCGCGCAGTATCGCAGCCAGACCGCAGGCAATATGCTGATCCGCTATTTCCATGATCTTTCCGGTACACCTGTTGATCTGATGGAGGTCAGCGCATGAGCATTGGCGCCCCCCTGCCCCATGATGCCGCCCCTTTGCACGTCACCGGGTCTGCCCGCTATGTCGATGATATCCCCTTGCCCGCAGGGGCGCTGCATCTGGCCTTTGGCCTCTCAACCCTCGCCCATGGCGACATCACAGCGATTGACCTGTCAGCCGTGCGCGCGGCCCCCGGCGTGGTACGCGTCTATGCGGCGGATGATTTTGACCAGATGCCCGATTGCTCACCTTCTGCCCATGATGAGCCGCTTTTGGCCATGGGCCGCGTGCATTACATCGGGCAGCCGGTGTTTTTGGTGGTGGCCACCAGCCATCTGGCGGCCCGCAAAGCCGCACGCTTGGGAAAAATAACCTACGCGCCTTTACCCGCGATCCTGACGGTCGATGAAGCGTTGGCCGCCAATACCCGGTTTGAAGCCGGCCCCGTTGTCTGGACCAAAGGCGATGCAAACGCAGCGCTTGCCACCGCCCCGCGTGTGGTGGAAGGCGAGATGGAGGTTGGCGGGCAAGAACATTTTTACCTCGAAGGCCAAATCGCCGCCGCCATCCCGCAAGAAGGCGGCGATATGCTGATCCATTCCTCGACCCAGCACCCGACCGAAATACAGCACAAAGTTGCCCATGCCTTGCATGTGCCGATGCACGGCGTGCGGGTGGAAACCCGGCGCATGGGCGGTGGGTTTGGCGGTAAAGAAAGCCAAGGCAACGCGCTGGCGATAGCCTGTGCGATTGCGGCGCGAGATACCGGCCGCCCGTGCAAAATGCGCTATGACCGCGACGATGATATGATGATCACCGGCAAGCGCCACGACCTGCGCATCCGCTACCGCGCTGGGTTTGATGGTGATGGCCGGGTTGTGGGGGTGGAGTTCACCCATCTGTTTCGCTGCGGCTGGGCGCTGGACCTGTCTATCCCCGTGGCCGACCGCGCGATGCTGCATGCCGACAATTGCTATCACCTGACCGATGTGCGGATTGAAAGCCACCGTCTGCGCACCAACACCCAAAGCGCCACCGCCTTTCGCGGCTTTGGCGGGCCGCAAGGCATGGTGGGGATTGAGCGGGTGATGGACCATATCGCCTTTGATTTGGGCTTGGACCCTTTGGCGGTGCGGCGCGTGAATTTTTACGACGGTATGGCGGACAAGGAAGGGGGGCTGTCTGCCCCCCAACAGGGTTTGCCGGGCAAACCCTTCCCCCCCGAGGATATTTCTGAACAGATGATGGGGCAGACGACGCCGTTTCATATGCCGGTTGAAGATTTTATTGGGGATGAGATTGTAGCCGCGTTGGAGGCGAGTGCAGGGTACGGCGCGCGGCGGGCGGCTATTGCGGCTTGGAATGCGGGCAGCCCGCTGTTGAAACGCGGGATCGCGCTGACCCCGGTGAAGTTCGGGATTTCCTTTACGCTGACCCATTTGAACCAAGCGGGTGCCTTGGTGCATGTCTATCAAGACGGGTCGATCCATTTGAACCATGGCGGCACGGAAATGGGCCAAGGCTTGTTTCAAAAGGTGGCGCAGGTGGCGGCGGGGGTGTTTGGGGTTGGCGTAGATTTGGTTAAGATCACGGCGACTGATACGGCCAAGGTGCCAAATACCAGTGCAACCGCCGCATCTTCGGGGTCGGACCTGAACGGGATGGCAGCACAGGTGGCTTGTCTGACGATCCGCGACCGGATGGCAGCACATCTGGCGGGCAAGCATGGAGTGCAGGCCGGCGATGTGCAGTTTTTGGGCGGGCGCGTGGGGGTGGGTGACGCAGCCTATAGCTTTGCTGAGGCGGCAGCCCTTTGCTATGGCGCAAGGGTTTCACTTTCATCGACCGGGTTTTATGCCACCCCCAAGATCACTTGGGACCGCGCGGCGGGCCGAGGTCGGCCATTCCTCTATTTCGCCTATGGTGCTGCGGTGACCGAGGTGGTGATTGACACGCTGACCGGCGAAAACCGCATTTTGCGGGCTGATTTGCTGCATGACACCGGCGCCAGTTTGAACCCGGCGCTGGATATTGGCCAGATTGAAGGCGCCTATGTGCAGGGTGCTGGCTGGTTGACGATGGAGGAGTTGGTTTGGGACGCCAAAGGCGCGTTGCGCACCCATGCGCCCAGTACCTATAAAATCCCTGCCTGTTCGGACCGGCCTCCCGTGTTCAACGTGGCCTTGTGGGGCCGCGATAACCCCGAGGCTACGGTAGGCAAATCCAAAGCTGTGGGTGAGCCGCCCTTTATGCTGGGGATATCGGCACTGATGGCCCTTTCGGATGCGGTGGCGGCTTGCGGCGATGGGACGGTCTATCCTGCCCTTGATGCCCCCGCTACGCCAGAACGGATTTTGGCGGCTGTGCAAAGGCAAGGTCATGTTTGATCTGGGTGCGGTCCGCGCTGCCATTACAGCCCATGGTCCCATCGCGCGGGTGGTGATCGCCGCAGTTGCCGGGTCTTCGCCGCGAGAGGTGGGGGCGGCGATGTTGGTGTGGGCGCAGGGCCAAACAGGTACAATTGGTGGGGGCGCGCTGGAATATCAGGCAGCCGCGCTTGCGCGGGAAATGCTGGTGGCAGGCGCAGGCCTGCGCGTGTCGCGTGAGGCGTTGGGGCCAAGCCTTGGCCAATGCTGTGGCGGCGTGGTGACCTTGCTGACCGAAGTGTTTGATGCCGCCAACTTGCCCGAAACGGCGATTTTTGCCCGCCCGGTAGGCGGTACGCCGATGGCGATTGCGGTGAAAGGTACGCAAATGCCGCTGGCCGTATCGCGCCTGCTGGTACAAGCCCGCAATCAAGGGCGCGCGCCCGAACCATGCCTTGTGCAAGGCTGGATGGTGGAACCGATTGCCAAACCGACCCGCGCTTTGTGGGTTTGGGGGGCCGGGCATGTGGGCCGCGCGCTGGTGCAAACGCTTGCCTGCTTGCCTGATCTTGCCATCACTTGGGTCGATGTGGATGAAGGTCGCTTTCCTGCAACCATACCCGACGGCGTGACGATGCTGCCTGCGGCAGACCCCGCCCGCCTAATGCCTCACGCCCCGCAAAACGCCGAACACTTGATCCTGACCTATTCGCACACTCTGGATTTGGCGCTGTGCCATGCGGCCTTAAGCCACGGGTTCGCCCAATGTGGGTTGATCGGGTCCAAAACAAAATGGGCGCGGTTTAGGAGCCGCCTTGCCGCCCTTGGCCATAGCGCGCCAAAAATCGCACGCATCACCTGCCCCATCGGCGACCCCAGCCTTGGCAAACACCCACAGGCGATTGCCATTGGGGTTGCCGCGCAGATTTTGCACCGTCACCCAAATATATCCAAAGAAAAGGCCACAGTATGACCTCAGACCTGTTGCGCATAGACGGTGTCACCAAGGCCTATCCCGGCGTGGTTGCCAATGCGGATGTGTCTTTTGCCATCTCCAAAGGTGAAATCCATGCGCTTTTGGGCGAAAACGGCGCGGGCAAATCGACCTTGGTCAAGATGATTTACGGGTTGGTGAAACCAGACAGCGGCAAAATGCTGCTGCACGGCCAACCCTATGCGCCCTCGCAACCCAGTGCCGCCCGCACGGCTGGCGTGGCGATGGTGTTCCAGCATTTTAGCCTGTTTGAGGCGCTAAATGTCGCGGAAAATGTAGCGCTGGGTATGGAAAGCCCACCTCCCTTGCGCCTGTTGGCCGAAAAAATCCGCGCGGTTTCAACCGAATACGGCCTGCCTTTGGACCCCACGCGCCGGGTTGGCGATTTGTCGGCCGGCGAACGCCAGCGGGTGGAGATTGTGCGCTGTTTGCTGCAAGACCCCAAGCTTTTGATCATGGACGAACCGACCAGCGTGCTGACCCCGCAAGAGGTAGAAATTCTGTTCCAAACCCTGCGCCAACTCTCGGCTGAGGGTACGGCGATCCTATATATCAGCCACAAGCTGGAGGAAATTCGAAGCCTGTGTGATGAGGCGACGATCTTGCGGCGCGGCCGCGTGGTCGGCACTTGCACCCCGCGCGATGTGCAGGCCCGCGAGATGGCGGAAATGATGGTGGGGGCGGTGCTGACCCCGCCGGCCCGCGCGGCCCGCAAAGATTGGGGCGATGCCCATGCGGCTTTGGAAGTATCGGGGCTGAACGCAGCCTCGCCCATCCAATTTGGCACATCCTTGAAAGATATCAACTTTTCGGTGCAGCGCGGCGAGGTGCTGGGCATCGCAGGCGTGGCGGGCAATGGGCAAGATGAGCTGCTGCTGGCCTTGTCGGGGGAATTGCGCAGCGCGCCCGGAATGGTGAAATGCTTTGGCGCGCCAATCGGTGACACCCCCCCGAACGCGCGCCGCGCCATGGGTTTTGTTGCCGCCCCCGAGGACCGCTTGGGCCATGCCGCAGCCCCAGATATGAGCCTTGTGGAAAACGCGCTACTGTCAGGGGTCGTGCGCAAAACCCTGACGCGCCGTGGCTTCATCGACTGGCCCAAAACCAAAGCATGGGCCGAGGAAGTGGTCGCCCAATACGATGTGCGCACCCCCGGCACTTGGGTCGCGGCCCGCGCGCTTTCGGGTGGGAATTTGCAGAAATTCCTGATCGGGCGCGAGTTGAGCCAAGCCCCGGAAGTGGTGATCATCAACCAACCCACATGGGGCGTGGACGCCGCCGCCGCCGCCTTTATCCGGCAAGAGATTTTGAACCGCGCCCAGGAAGGGGCCGCTGTGGTGGTGATCAGCCAGGACCTGGATGACCTGCTGGAGGTGTCTGACCGTTTTGCCGCCTTGAATGAAGGGCGGCTGACCGAGGCGCGCCCGACCGAAGGGCTGACGGTGGATGAGATTGGCCTGATGATGGGCGGCGCGCATGGTATGGAGGTGGCGCATCATGGATAGGCCCATTGCGGATAGGACTTTGCGAGGCTTGCAGGGCCGGGACTGCGGCAGCGCTGGTTTAGGTATTTGGACCAAGATGAAATCAGGCGGCGGGTTGGGGGTGGCATATGTTTATTCTTGAAAAGCGCCCGTCGCCATCGCAGTTTTGGACCTATGCTACGCCGATTTTGGCGGTAATTTTGACCATGATCGCGGGCGGTGCGCTGTTTGCGCTGCTTGGCAAAGACCCGGTGGTGGCCATACGCACGATTTTCTGGGACCCGCTGTTTGGTGAATTTGCGTTTTACTTGCGCGGGCAATTACTGGTCAAAGCCGGGCCCTTGATTTTGATTGCGGTAGGGCTGTCATTGGGGTTTCGCGCTGGCATCTGGAATATCGGGGCCGAAGGGCAATATATCATTGGCGCGATTTTTGGGGCCGGTGTGGGTTTAGCGGTGTTTCCGACTGAGTCCCGCTGGATTTTTCCGGTGATGATTGTGGCCGGCGCTTTTGGCGGTTGGCTTTGGGCGATGATCCCCGCGATTTTGAAAACGCGGTTCAATACCAATGAGATTTTGGTGTCGCTGATGTTGGTCTATGTGGCACAGACCATTCTATCCAAGGCGGCCACTGGGTTTTTGCGCAACCCGCAAGGCATGGGCTTTCCGGGCAGTCGCAATTTTTCAAGCTATCCGGCGGCACGCAATGTGGAACTGATTTCAGGGACGGGGATGCATTGGGGCGTGGTTGCAGCGTTTATTGCGGTGATCGCAGCGTATGTTTTGTTGCAACGCCATATTCTTGGGTTTCAGATTAAACTGGCAGGGCAAGCGCCACGGGCGGCACGGTTTGCCGGTGTGCAACCCACCCGCTTGGTGGTGATGTGCATGGGCATTTCGGGCGCTTTGGCAGGGCTTGCCGGAATGTTTGAAGTCTCGGGGCCTGCCGGGCAAATCAGCATTGATTTTGCCTCTGGCTATGGGTTTACCGCGATTATCGTGGCGTTTTTGGGCCGGTTGAACCCGCTGGGCATTTTGCTGGCAGGCCTCGTCATGGCGCTGACCTATGTGGGCGGCGAGATGGCCTCAACCAACCTTGGGCTGCCCTCGGCGGCGATCCAAGCGTTTCAGGGGATGCTGTTGTTTTTCTTGTTGGCGGTGGATTTGCTGTCCAACTACCGGATTAGGGTAATGAAAGGGAGGGCGGCGTGATGGATTTTGGCGGTATCAATCCGGCGGTTCTGGTGGCGTCGCTTATGGTGGCATCGGTCCCGATCATGCTGGCGGCAATTGGCGAATTGGTGGTCGAAAAGGCCGGTGTTCTGAACCTTGGCGTGGAGGGGATGATGATCATGGGCGCGATCTGCGGCTTTATCTCTGCGGTGCAAACTGGCAGCCCGGTGTTGGGGTTTATCGGCGGCGCTGTGGGGGCGGCGGCACTGTCGCTGGTCTTTGCGGTGTTGACCCAAGTGTTGCAGGCCAATCAGGTGGCCACGGGGCTGGCGCTGACGTTGTTTGGGCTGGGGCTGTCAAGCCTGATGGGCCAAGGTTATGTGGGCATCAAGCCACCCTTGACCGGGCAAGTCCCGTTTGGCCCTTTGGCCGATATCCCCGTGCTGGGGCGCATTTTGTTCAGCCATGACCCGATGGTTTACGTGTCTATCGCCATTATCGCCGCCGTTTGGGCCGTGCTGAAGTTCAGCCGCATGGGGTTGGTTTTGCGCGCGGTGGGCGAAAACCATGATGCGGCCCATGCCTTGGGATACAAGGTTACACGCATTCGCATTTTGGCGATTTTGTTTGGGGGGGCTATGGCGGGGCTTGGCGGGGCGTATCTCAGCCTTGTGCGGGTGCCGCAATGGACCGATGGAATCACCGCGGGCGCAGGCTGGATCGCGCTGGCGATTGTGGTTTTTGCCAGCTGGAAACCGTGGCGCGTGTTGCTTGGGGCCTATCTTTTTGGAGGAATCTCGGTGTTGCAGCTTAATCTTCAAGCTGCGGGCGCCCGGATACCCGTCGAGTACTTGTCGATGTCGCCCTATCTGATAACCATCCTCGTGTTGGTCATCATGTCGTCGGGCAAAGGGCGCGCCTCTATGAACGCCCCCGCGGCCTTGGGCCAGAATTTTCATGCCGCCCGCTAATGGGGGGCCAAACCTAACCGGGCCAAAAATGGCCCATCCAACCGGGAGACGATAATGAACCGTAGAACTTTGATGACCACCGCCGCTTTGGGCTTTGGCCTTGTGTTTGGTGGCGGGCTGAGCAGCGCGAATGCCGCAGGGATGGACAAGGTCAAGGCGTGCTTTGTCTATGTTGGTCCCGTCGGTGATGGCGGCTGGACCTATCAGCACGACCAAGGCCGTCTGGCCGTGATCGAAGCCTTTGGCGACAAGGTTGATGCCAGCACATTCCAAGAGAACGTGCCAGAAGGGGCCGATGCCGAACGCGTGCTGACGCAGATGGCGCTGTCGGGCTGCAATATCATTTTCACAACATCCTTTGGCTATATGGATGCGACAAATGCTGTCGCCGCCAAGTTCCCAGATGTGAAATTCGAACATGCTACCGGCTACAAGCGGGACAGTGACAACGTATCGACCTACAACGCGCGTTTCTATGAAGGCCGCGCCGTTCAAGGCCATATCGCAGGCAAGATGACCAAGTCGAACAAGATCGGCTATATCGCGTCTTTCCCGATTCCAGAAGTGATCAGCGGCATCAACAGCTATTACCTACACGCCAAAGCGGTGAACCCGGCGGTTGAGCTAACCGTGGTTTGGGCCTTTACTTGGTTTGATCCGGCAAAAGAGGCCGATGCCGCCAAAGCCATGATCGACCAAGGCGTGGATGTGATCGCAGCCCATACAGATTCGACCGCACCACTGGCCGAAGCAGCCAAAACACCCGGTGTGATCGGCTTTGGCCAAGCGTCGGATATGGCAGCCTATAAGCCTAGCCCACGCGTGTCCTCGATCATCGACAACTGGGCGCCTTACTACGTCAAGCGCGTTGGCGCTTTGTTGGATGGCACCTATGCACAAACCGACAGCTGGGAAGGCATCAGTGCCGGCGAAGTGGAAATTGGTGAGATCACCGACGTTGTCCCAGCAGATGTGAAGGCCGAAGCCGAAGCCATGCGTGACGCGATTGGGGCTGGCACCTACCATCCCTTTACCGGGCCAATCAACAAGCAAGACGGCAGCGCCTGGTTGGCGGATGGTGTGACGGCACCGGATGGCGATTTGCTGGGCATGAACTTCTATGTTGAAGGGATTGTGGGCGAGATTCCGCAATAATCGAGCTGCAATAACCGAGCTGCGGCTTGCGAGACAACGGCTGGGGGGCTGTCTGCCCCCCAACAGGGTTTGCCAAGCGGCAAACCCTTCCCCCCCGAGGATATTTTTGAACAGATGATAGTGGCGCCGCGCGTGGGGACATGTTTGGCGCCTTTATATTTCAGGCGATTTTGGTTTGGGTTGATATGGACTTTGACTTTTTGATCATAGGCGGCGGAATTGCAGGGGTGTCTTGTGCAGCGCGGCTGGCAAATGCTGGCACGGTTTTGCTGTTAGAGGCCGAGGTTTCGCTGGCGCATCATGCCTCTGGGCGCTCAGCCGCCTTATATGAGCCGCGCTATGGGCTTGGGCCTGTGGTGGCATTGTCGATGACATCGGGTGACTATTTTCGGGGTGCGGCGGGGGTGTTAAGCCCGCGTGGCATGATGATTATTGGCAAGGCAGACGAGGCTGCGCAGTTTGAGGCGGATGCGGCCAGCATGGACCTTGTGCCGATTGAGTTTGAGCACGCCCGCGCGATTGTACCTATCCTGAACCCCGCCACTGTGGCCCATGTTGCCTTGGCCGATCATGCTTGGGATATTGATACCGATCTTTTGCTGCAAGGGTTTGCCCGGCAGGCGCGCGGTCTGGGTGCCGAGATTGCGACCAAAGCCCCGGTGACGGCGATTGCGCGCGCGGGTGACGGCTGGCGCGTGACCACGCCGCACGGCAGCCATACCGCGCGCGTTTTGATAAATGCATCGGGGGCTTGGGCCGATGTGGTGGCTGGCATGGCAGGGGTGGCGCCCTTGGGGTTTGCGCCCTTGCGCCGGTCAATGGCGCGGATACCGGCCCCCGGTGGCCATGATGTCAGTCGCTGGCCGATGATGTTTGGCGCGGGCGAGACATGGTATTCCAAACCCGACGCAGGCGCGCTGATCGTCTCACCGGCCGAGGAACATCTGACCACCCCGCATGACGCATATGCTGATGACATGGTGCTGGCCGAAGGGCTTGCGCGCTATGAGGAGATGGTAACCGAGCCTGTCACCCGGATGCTGGCCAATTGGGCGGGTTTGCGGACGTTTTCACCCGACCGCGTGCCGGTGATCGGGTTTGACCGCCACACGCCGGGCTTTTTCTGGCTGGCCGGGCAAGGCGGCTACGGCTTTCAATCCGCCCCCGCCGCATCGCAGCTTGCCGCTGATTTGCTGACGGGCGCGCCGAGCGTGATTGACCCCGATGTCATCGCCACGCTGTCGCCCAACCGCTTTGCATGACCGACCCCACCCGCCGCACAGCACCAGCCGCCGAGCGTAACCTTGCGCCCATTTTGCAAGCCTTGCAGCGCTATGCCCCCACCAGCGGGCGCGCCTTGGAAATTGCCAGCGGCAGCGGTCAGCAGATCGTGCAGTTTGCCAAGGCTCATCCTGCCCTTTTATGGCAAGCCTCTGATCTTGATTCTGAAAACCTGGCATCCATCACCGCCTGGGCGCAATTTGCCCCATCGGAAAACCTGTTGCCGCCCATCGTGCTTGACGGCGCAAAACCGGGCTGGGCGCAGGCCCACGCAGGCCTATCGCTGATCTTGATGGTCAACGTTTTGCATTTGGTATCCACCCCTGCCGCCACCACCATGCTGCAAGAATGCAGCACAGCATTGGCCCCGAACGGTCGGTTGCTGATCTATGGCCCGTTTTTGCGCGATGGCAGCACGACCAGCCCCGGCGACGCGCAGTTTGACGCCGACTTGCAAGCCCGCGACCCCACCATTGGTTATAAAGACCTGCATTGGGTCACGGCACAAATGGCCGCAAACGGGCTTGCTGTTCAAAGCGAACCCATGCCCGCCAACAACCTGATGCTGATTGCGCTGAAACCTTGATGTGAATCAAGGCGGCCCCTCGCGCGCCATGCCACCTCTTTTGCCAAAAGTATCGCAGGAGAAACGCATGGACTGGAAAACCAAAAACGCGGATATGCGGGGGCAGTTGCGGGTGGTGAACCGTGCAATTCCGGAAGTGGCCAAAGGCTTTGGCGCACTGTCCAAGGCCGCCAAAGAGGCACAGGTTCTGGACGTAAAAACCCTTGAATTCATCGCCCTAGGTATCGCCATCGCTGATCGCTGCGAGGCCTGCATCGGGTTTCATGTAGAAGCCTTGGCCAAGGCCGGCGGCACCCGCGCCGAATTGGGCGACGTGCTGGGCATGGCCGTACAAATGGGCGGCGGTCCCTCGCTTATGTATGCCGCCAAGGCGCTGGCCGCGTGGGACGAACTTACCGCCGAATAAATGTTCCCCGCGCGACGGAAACGCCGCGCCGTACCGTTATATACATTCACACATTTAAATACATAGGTAAACATCATGAAAACTCTGCTGCTCCTCACCACCGCGCTGGCCTTGGTTGCGGGCCTTGCATTGGCCCAACAAGCCACTCCCGGCGCATATTTCATCGAACAATGGGATATGGACGGCAACGGTGAAGTAACCTTGGCCGAGGCCGAAGAAAAACGCACGGAAGTCTTTGTCATGTTTGACGCCGCCGAAGACGGGGTGCTGGATGCCAGCGATTGGGCTGCCATTGCCGAACATTTGGCCGCCGAAACAGGACCAAATGGCCCGGCGGGGGGCATGGGCCATGGCCCCGGGAAGTTCATCCACGACTCGATGACCCAGTCCTATAATGATGCCGATGGCGATGGCATGGTCACGCTGGACGAATTTGTCGCGGCCACCAAAACTGTGTTTACCCAGATTGACCGCAACGGCGATGGAGCCATGACCCCCGCCGATTTCGGCAAAATGTAGAACAATCGATTTCGGCAAGATATGACCACCCTGCACACCCCCGACCCGATTGTCGGGTGACAAGACAAGATCCGGCTGTCACATTGGCGACCGGGTCTTTTTAGGGTGGCCAGATCTTTTTAGGTTGCCCTGATCTTTTTTGAGGTGGGTTGTGCAAGTGCGGGTATGGGCAGGTTTATTGATTGCGGCGCTTGTTTTGGGCGGCTGCGGCGGCAAGCAAGACCGCAAGCGCGACCGCGTGGGGCATCATCCAACAGCCACCGTAAACCCACCGCAATTCAGCGATGCCAAACCGCATGACTGGGACGGCCGCAGCCCCGACAGCTACCGCGTGCATGGCATTGACGCCTCGCGCTGGCAGGGTGAGATTGACTGGAAAACTGCCCAATCCAACGGCGTGTCCTTTGCGTTTTTCAAGGCGACAGAAGGTGGTGATATCATCGACCCTGCCTTTGACACCTATTGGAAAGGCGCTGGTGCCGCAGGCATTCCGCGCGGCGCGTATCACTTTTTCTACTTCTGCCGCCCTGCGATAGAACAGGCCCGCTGGTTCATTCGCCATGTGCCGCGCAGCACAGGCGCCCTGCCCCCGGTGCTAGACATGGAATGGAACGCCCATTCGCCCACCTGCACCACCCGCTCCGATGCGGCCCATGTCCGCCAAGAAGCCAAGATTTTCATGGACGCGCTGGAACGACATTATGGCCAGCGCCCCATCCTCTATACCACCGTAGATTTTTTCGCTGACAATCAGATGGGCCGCCTGTCGGGCTATGACTTCTGGCTGCGCTCGGTGGCGGGGCATCCATCAAAGGTCTATCCCGGTCAGCAGTGGCGCTTTTGGCAATACACAGGCACAGGGCTGGTGCCGGGGATCAAGGGCAAGGTAGACCTGAACGCCTTTTCCGGGTCGCAAGGCGATTGGCAAAACTGGCTGGCCAGCCGCACGCGGTAACCCAAGGCGCCTCGCTTGCAGGCCCATTGTGCCATTTCTGTGATTGGGCGTCACGGCCAGCAGGCGCAAGGCCTTACTTTCAACACTTAGTTGAAAAAATATTGCATTTTTAGCTAACTATAGCGCCAACTGTATTATTCAGACCGCCCGATAAAAAATTCCCTACACCTTCACGAACAGTTGATGCCAATAAAAGGCAGTAGCACAAACTTTTGACAAGTTACCAATCGTCGCCTTCTGACGGCTCGGAAAATAGATAATGCCTTGTTTGTGTTAAGCAGTTTTGAACCATAAAAAAATAAGTAGGACAGTATACGAAGAACACGACCTCCCTTAACCGTCGAAACCTTACCGCCGCCCTTTCTGCCTTCCCCGCCCTTATCGCCCTTGGCGCACCCGTATTCGCCGAAGGGTCGTTTACCGACCTTGGAAACCTTGGCGGAGACTACATTTATTCATCCGGCCTATCCGCCAACGGTGCCGTGGTTGTGGGGTATGGCAACACTATGCCTAACTCCTATTATGGAAGCGAACGCGCCTTCCGCTGGGAGAATGGCGTGATCCTTAACCTTGGAACGCTTGGCGCATTTGACAGTTACGCGTAGGCGGTTTCGGCTGATGGCGCGGTCGTTGTAGGCGGCTCCATATTCGGCGACGGCGATAGTACGCACGCTTTCCGCTGGGAAAATGGCGTGATGGCAGATCTTGGAACCTTGGCCGGACATACATCCAGCTACGCGAACGCGGTGTCAGCCGATGGCTCCGTTGTTGTTGGCTCATCAAGCGGCGGCGGCGAAATGATGATGCGGTCCATGATCAAGGAAGAAGGCGGCAACGGGCAAGCCTTTCGTTGGTCAACGCCGACGGAATGCAAAGTGTCGCAGACTGGGTCACAGCTGATGGCGGCGCAATCCCCGTTGGCTATGAACTTACCTATGCGACGGACGTCAACAACGACGGGTCTGTCGTGACAGGTCAAGGCCGCTACAATGGCAACAACGTCCTATGGTTGGCAAAAGGAAATGGGTTCCTAAGTGGTACCGCCGCGTTTGACCGCAGCCTCATTCAGGCCGGTGGGTCTGCGGCCTCTGTCGGCATCGCGACCAGCAATCTCGCCTTAGGTGGCAGCCACCACAGAACACTGCTCGACAGCGGCTTAGTCATGTCTGAAAACGGCACCTGTGCATGGAGCACGGTTGACGCGGCCCGCAATGAAACGACCAAAGCCACCACCACATTGGGCGAGATTGGCATTTGCGGCGATGTTGCGGGTTACCGCATCGGTGCAGGCGTCGGGACAACCAAAACCAATCAAGACTGGGATTTGGGCGGTTCTGCCCGCTATACCGGTGACTATGTGCTTGCCGAGGTTGACCGTGAGTTTGCAACCGCTGGTGGCAGCACGCTTCAGGCTAGCCTTCTTGTGTACCATTTCACCTTCGACACAACTTTGAACCGGGCCTATGCAAGCGGCGCAGGGATCGACGTATCAACTGGTCGTCCTGATCTAAAGACATCTGCGGTCAAAGCGCGGCTCGATTGGAAAAATGCAACAACGATGGGCGCATTCTCAGTGTCGCCTTACAGCACGCTAACAGTCACGCGGGCCAAGGTTGCTGGCTATACCGAAACTGGTGGCGCCTTTCCCGCCGTTTATGCACCCACAACGACCAACACCACAGATCTGCGCATCGGTGCCGCTTTCGCAGGAAAGATTGCCGAGAAAACAACATTGCACACGCAGATTGAAGCCGTACACCAGTTTCAGAATGCAACTGGCGGCATTAACGGACAAGTGACCGGGCTTTATGCCTTCAGCTTGCCCGGCCAAAAGCTGACACAGAACTGGGCGCGCATCACGATGGATGTTGATTATGCTTTGACACCGTCAACGGTTCTGATGGCTGGCTTCAATGCTGCCACAAAAGGCAACTCCGCATCAGCGGGCATCACGTTGGGCCTTCGCGCCGCGTTCTGACCAAAACGCCACAAAGACGAAATTGGGCGCCGATGCTATCATCGGCGCCCAAAGTATTTATAGCGGCTGGTAGGGTTTGCCCGCACCAACATTACCCGCAAAGCTGCCGCGCCACCAAAGCATCCAAGTGTGTAAACCACGCACGTTGCAGGCCCGCCTATGGCCGCCCGAATGCGGTCAAAGAACCATAGCGGGCCGATCGTCCATTGGTCAGCGACCCGCCCAATCTGTAGAAATGGCCCACAATGCAGTTATTGCCTCCATCTTTTGGCGCGTCGTTTTCACCAAACGCCTAAGCGAAAGCATTGTTTGCAAACTGCCGCGCCCAAAGACTGCGTGTCATCTGCTCTGGCCCATCGGGGCGCAGTGCTGGGCCTTTCAACAGATAGTCTTCCGCGGATCGCCCTAGTTTCAAGGCAAACCGCCTGCCCCGTGGCCTTAGCCTTTGGCCCCGCCCAAACGGTCACAGAAGCCAACCCTTACCCCCCCGCGAACACAGGTTAAGATCAAGTTAAAATAAATCGTGTTCCCTTGCGTTTTCAACAGCTTAAATTTTGAATCGCGCGCGATTAATCGCGGTTCCGCACCCTCAAAAATCCGTCGGCGCCCCGCCCTCTTGCTTCCTCTTGGCCACAAAACGGGTCAAATCTTCAAGGTGGTTGCCGTTCATTTCAGGCGCCTCAAACTCAGCCATGATCTGTTTGAAAATACGGTGCGCCCTCTCATGCGTCCAAACCCCGCCATCCTGTTCCCAGGCCTCATAATTGCGCCAATCTGAAACCATCGGGGCATAAAAAGCGGTTTGATACCGATCTTGGGTGTGCTGGCAGCCAAAATAATGCCCACCCGCACCCACCTCTTTGATCGCCTCAAAGGCAAGATCTTCGTCTCGCGTGGCAAACGTCGCCTCTTCAAAATACCGCTGGATCATCTGAAGGACTTCGCAATCCATGATGAACTTTTCCGGGCTGGCAATCAGCCCCCCCTCCAACCACCCTGCCGCGTGATAGACCATATTGGTCCCACTCTGCACTGCCGCCCACAGGCTGTTTGATGTCTCCCACATCGCCTGCCCATCCGGCACATTGGCCGCACAAACGCCCGACGAACGAAGCGGCAGCTTATAAAACCGCGCCATCTGGCCGGTCATCTGCGTGGCCCGCATATACTCCGGCGTCCCGAATGCGGGTGCTCCCGATTTCATATCCACATTGCTGGTAAACGTCCCAATAGCGACCGGACAACCAGGGTTGATATATTGCAGCAGGGCAATCGCCGCCAAAGCCTCGGCAATGCTCAGCGCCACCGCCCCCGCCATCGTTACCGGTGCCATCGCCCCCGCCAGCGTAAACGGCGTCACCACCACTGGCTGCCCCCTTTTTGCCAGCCGCATCGCCCCGTCCAGCATCGGATAATCATGCTTCAAAGGGCTGACCGAGTTGATGTTGGTATACATCCGCGGCTTGGCGTCAAACTCGGCATGGCTGAGGCCCCCCGCAAGCCGGGTCATTTCCATCACATCCTCCACCCGCTCGGCCCCAAGCGAATAAGCATGCACCACCTTGTCGGTGATCGTCAGCTTTTCAAAAAGACAGTCCAGATGCCGCACCGCAGGGTGAATATCGATCGGCTCCACCGGATAGCCACCCGCGATATGGATGCAGTTGAAATACTGCGTCAGCTTCATGAATTCCTTGAACGTCTCAAAATCGCCAGACCGTTTGCCTCGCTCCATATCCCAAGCATTTGGCGGGCTGGAAACGTTGACAAACACCATATGCTTGCCCCCGATAATCAACTCCCTATCCGGGTTGCGCGGGGTGATTGTAAAACTTTCGGGCGCATGGCCCAGCATTTCCATGACAAAATCTTCGTCCATCCGGACGTTTTCGCCATTCACGACACAGCCTGCCTTTTCCAAAATGGCAACAGCATCGGGGTTCAGAAACTCGATCCCAATCTCGGACAATATCCGCATCGCAGATCGGTGAATGGCCTGCACACCCTCAGCATCCAACGGCTCTACAGGCCGGTCAGGGTTAATCGGCAACCGCCACGGCATTTGGTCCACAGCCGCCGTACCCGCACGCACCTTATTACCTGCGCGCCCCCCTGCCCTACGGCGACGTCCAGCGTCTTCGGTCATGGAAACTCTCCGTAAATCTGCTTTATCAGACCATGACCGATGCAAGGCAGCGTTGAACACTCAGCCGACGACACAAAGGCGTCGTTTTTCGCACACAGATGCTAATGCGCGGCGGTCAGACCGTCAATCCACGCGCCCAAGGCCGCAATATCGGGCAAAACGGCATCGGCATAGGGCGCGAGCTCTGCGGTCTGGGCAATCCCGGTCAGCACAGCCACGCAGCGCATACCGGCCGCGCGCCCTGCGATCAGATCATGGGTGCTGTCGCCCACCATCACCACGCGCGCCGGGTCAATCGCGGTTTTGCGGGCAAAGGCAAGGCACATCCCCGGCCCCGGTTTTGCCCCATGCCCCGAATCGCAGCCTGCAATGAAATCAAACAAATCCAGCACCCCATGCGCTTCAAGATGCGCGCGCGCCGGGCGCTCAGTGTCATTGGTGGCCACGCCCAGCTTCAATCCTCGGTCGCGCAGCGCACCCAGAACCGGGCGCAACGGAACGGCGGGCGCCATCACCGCATCTTGCGCCAAGGCGTTCAACCGGGCGGCAAGGGCGGCTTGGGTTTGCCCCGGCAAATGCGGCAACAGGGCCGCAGCAATCTCATCTGCCGTGGCGGCGATTACTGGGCTTTCGGGGTGAAAATCCTGCCGGTCGGGGTAATAGCCAATGGCTGTGGCAAGCGTTGCGGCATGGGCCGGATCTTGGGCCATCTGCGCCAACATCCGGGCAGCCCACCCGCCCCAGCTTTGGCGAAAATCAAACAAAGTCCCGTCTTTATCAAACACCACACCGTCAATCATCGCCCGCCCCTTTTGCCTTCGTTACGACCAAGATGGCCATTGCAGACCGTCATGTCCAGTTGATCTGTTCACCACCCGGCAAGGCCGCGCGGGCCTGCATCGGCGCTTGATAGGGCAGACCGGCCGCATCGCAAAACTCAATCACCCACGCGTCATCCATGACCAGAAAATCCAGCACCGAGCCAAGGAAGGCGGGCTGCTTGGCGCTGGTCGCCAAATCCCCTACCGCAGCACCCGTCGCCCCCAAAAACACCGGCAGCAAATCCTCATTCCCGACGAGCCAGCCCAGAGCCTGCAATGCTATCGTTTCGGCGCTTTCTTGCTTGTTCATCGGCGGACTCTCTCTTGTTCACCGGCAAATCACCCGGTCGTTATCTGTTTGTCGGGTTTACCGTCAAATTGGAAAGAGTTTCTTAACCAAATCACCGCAAAGATGACTGCACGGTTAGTTTTTCGAGGGTAAGGTTCCCAAAATGTCTGGCAAAATTCTAATTGTAGATGATGTTGCGACCAATCGCATCGTCTACAAGGTCAAGCTTGGCGCTGCCTGTTATGCCCCCATTCTGGCGGCGGATGGCGAAGGCTGTTTGCAGATGGCCCGGCAGGCAAAGCCCGATCTGATTTTGCTGGATTTGGTGTTGCCCGACATGCCAGGAACAGAGGTGCTACGCCGTTTGCGGGCAGATCCTGCGACCGCTTCTATCCCCGTTGTCGTCTTTTCGGCCGAGGATGATGCCGCCTCGCGGCTTGGCGCGCTTGCCGCCGGGGCAGATGATTATCTGACAAAGTCGGTGGATGACCAAACCCTGCTGGCCCGCCTGCGCAATTTGCTGCGCGAGCGTGAGGCGATTGCCGAGTTGGAAAGCGGCGGCGCCCCGATTCGTGTCCTTGGATTTGCCGAACTTGGGCCAGAGTTTCAACGGCCCGGCATAATTGCCCTTGTCTCCCACCGCCCTGAAACGGCCATGCGCTGGCGGCGTGATCTGGCCGGCCAATTGCCCAATAAGATGATGTTGATATCGCGCGAGGCGGCCTTGTCCGATACGGCGATGACGCCTGTACCCGATGTGTTTGTCATCGAATATGATCTGGCCAATCCCACCGGCGGTCTGCGCCTGATGTCGGAACTGCGCAGCCGCGCCCAAACCCGCCATGCCGCGATTTGCATTGTTAAACACAACCGGGGCAGCGGCGAAAGCGCTATGGCCTTTGATCTGGGGGCCAATGATGTGGTGGCCGAAACCGATGATCCCCGCGAATTTAGATTGCGGATCAAACGGTTGCTGGAGCGCAAGCGCACAACCGATACGCTGCGCGCCTCGGTGCGGGATGGGTTGCGGCTGGCGGTGATTGACCCGCTGACCGGGCTTTTCAACCGCCGCTATGCCGTCAGCAAACTGGCCGAAATTGCCGCCGAGGCGCAAACCACCGGGCAGCCCTTTGCCGTGATGGTTGTCGATCTGGATCGGTTCAAGGATGTGAACGATCGCTTTGGCCATCCCGCAGGCGACGCTGTGCTAACCGAGGTTGCGCGGCGCATGGCCGCCAATATCCGTCACGGCGACCTGTTGGCGCGGATTGGTGGAGAGGAGTTTTTAATCGCCCTACCCGAGGCGGATTTGGCCAAGGCGCGGCCTATCGCCGAACGTCTGTGCCACGCGGTCCAAGATGCGCCGTTTGATATTCCGGGCTTTGCGCCGCTGGCCTTAACGGCCTCGATTGGTCTGGCGATTGGAGATGTCAAAACCGGTTGGGCCGAACAGCCCGTTGCGTCGGTGATTGACCGGGCCGATCAGGCGTTGCTGGTGGCAAAATCCGCAGGCCGCAACCAAGTCACGATCAGTAAATCAGCGGCCTGACGGGTCAGTTTTCGTCGCGTGACGGCCGTGACCGACGGTCTCGGCGCTTCAACGTCTCTTCCAGCCGATCGGCCACTTCGGCCCGCGCGGTTGGTGTCATTTTTGCCAAATGGTTCAGCACAATGGCCTGCCCCTGCTCTTGCCGCGCCGCAATCCGTACCGCCCCCGCCTCTAGCGCTTGGCGCAAAGTCTCCACCTCAAATGGCTCGGCCCGCAGCGCGGTTAACACGGTTTGCAGATCTTCGCGCATGTTTTGGCGGTCGGCACGCCTATCGGGGTTTGCCTGCACATAAGCGCGGCGCAGCGCCTTGCGATCTTCTGGGTCAAGCGCTTCGGAAAACAGCCCAAGGCCAATATCGCGCGCAGCAATGTCATGCCGATCTGGGCCGAACCGCCCCAAAACCGCACCGCCCACCACCCCTGCCACGGCCAAATTCAGTGCCAGCGAGGTAACCAAAACCACCCGGCCCCACCGAAAGGGAGGCTTTGGCGGTGTGTGCAAATGGGAGTCGTTGGTCATCATCTATCCTTCGTCCAGAAAATCGTCAAAGCCGGGCAGAATGCTGTAGGTTTCAGCCACCACATCCGTCGGCAAAAAGGCATCCGTAACCGCCACCAGCGCGGTCGGCTGGGCAAAGCCAATCCAAAGCCCGGCCATCGCCGCCGTTGACAAGCCTGCAAACCCCCCAAAACCGCCAATTCCTGCCCAAAGCCCTGCCAAACCCCCAGTTTGTTGCGGGCGTGTGGCAGTCACAGGTTGCAGCGCGTTGGCATCCGCCAACACCCGCGCCATCAAGGCCGTTGGCACCAGAGCAGGCTCGCGCGCTTGCCCAAAAAGATCGTCCAGATCGCTGTCTTGCATATCAGCTTCCTTCCTCATATCCCAATTCCGCCCGGCGCCCGGCCATTGCTTGGGTCAGCGCCCGCTTGCCGCGTGCCGTCAAACTTTCAACCGCTTCCACCCCGATGTCCATCACCTCGGCAATTTCGGGGTTCGATAACCCTTCGATATGGCGCAGCACGACCGCTTGGCGTTGACGGTCGGGCAACAGGTCCAAGGCGGCGTTCAACGCAGCCATCCTGTCACCATCGACCAAAACCGCTTCAACCCCTTGGGCGTCATCGGCCACATCGGGCGCATCGTCCAACCCTATGGCGCGCCTGCGTTTTTTACCGTGCAACCGATCCGTACACAGGTTGGTCACCACCCGGTAAAGCCAGGTTGAAACCTTGGCCTCACCCGTCCGCCAGTCAGGCGCCACGCGCCACAACCGCAGCATCGCCTCTTGCGCCACATCCTCGGCCTCGGCCCGGTCGCCCGCAAGCATGCGGGTGGCAAAGCCCAAAACACGGGGCAAATGCCGCGCCGCCAATTCCTGCGCAGCCGCCCTGTCCCCGTTGGCATAGAGCACCAACAAGGCCTCATCGGGCGTATCAGAGGTGGCGTCAAAGGGCATGGTCATCCTAAGGGCAATATCCGGCGGCACATCCAAATTCAATCCAGACCCCCCACCTGTCACCAAGTGGGGGGCTGGCGTATTAGCCGTCGTCGCGCTTGTCATGCCCATGCTTGCCGCCGCGATGTTCACCATCCTTGCCGCGTTTGGCCATCTTTTCGGTTATCACATCAGCTTCGGCCTTGGAAATCGCCCCATCGCCATCGGTATCGGCGCGGTCAAACATCTTGTCAGCCCGATCTGCTGGCGGTGTCATTTCGGCCAGCGACAAAACACCGTCCTTATTCGCATCACGCTTTTCCATCATGCGCTTCGCCATCTTGGCGCCGCGTTGGGCCTCGCGCTCAGCACCACGCTGCGCCTGGGCGGCGATAAGCTCGGCTTCAGACAGGTTCCCGTCTTTATCCGTATCCATCGCAGCGTTTTTTGCTGCATGAAAGGCCGTGATCTCGTCCTTGGTTACTTTGCCATCGGCATTTGCATCCATCTCTTCAAAGGCAAACACCTGCCCCATCCGGTCGCCGCCGCGCCCACCCGCATCGGCCTGTGCGATGCTGGAAAAGCTTGCCGCGACCATGGCCGCCAAGGTTACCGCGCTCAAAACTGTTTTCGTGTTCATGCTCAATCTCCGGTCTGTTGTAGCGGGCTGACTTACCCGCCTTCATGTACAGTCAAACGGGGCGGGGCGGGCTTTCCGTCGCGCAGGCTTAAAGTTTTTTCACGGCACCACGCCGCGCAAAACCAAAAAGTTTGCGGCATCACGCCGCAAGGGCCATCTTCCCCTCTACATTTCCGCAAAGACCGGATATTGACATGGCTTCGCGCGGCCCAACTTCCCCGCGCACAAGCTGACAGGACTATGCGAATGCCCGATCAAACCATGCCCAATCAGACTATGCCGCTGGACCAAGAACGCCCCGTGGGCCAAGCCTTGCGCCGGGGCTGGCGCTGCCGCTGCCCCAATTGCGGGTCGGGGCCAATGATGCGCGGCTATCTGACAGTGCGCGACAGTTGCCCCGTGTGTCACCAAGAGCTGTTTCACCACCGCGCAGATGATGGTCCGGCCTATCTGACCATTCTGATCGTAGGCCATCTGATGGCGCCGACACTCCTGTGGGTGTTCACCGCTTTTCGCCCCGATCCTTGGGTTTTGGCTACGGGGTTTTCAATCGGCACTGTGGCATTGTCCTTGTTCTTGCTGCCGCGCCTGAAAGGGGCGGTGGTCGCGATGCAATGGGCCAAAGAAATGCATGGCTTTGGCAAAAAGGCCTGACCAAGTGATGGCAGAGGTTGATAAAAGCGCCCTGCGCCATGCCGCCACCGTGGTGCTGTGGCGCAACGGAGCTGCTGGCGCCCCCCAAGTTTTGATGGGCCAGCGCGGCGACAAGGCCGCCTTTATGCCGTCGAAATATGTCTTTCCGGGTGGGGCGGTTGATCCCGCCGATGCTGATGTTGTGCTGGCCAAGGGTTTGCCTGCGGGCTGTGCCGCACGGCTTGCGGTGGATGCGTCGATTGCCGCCGAAACCCTCGCCGCCGCTGCAATACGCGAGCTATGGGAAGAAACCGGCCTTGCCCTTGGCATCCCCGGCACATGGGCCGCCCCGCCAGCCGACGAAGGCCATGACTGGGCCGGTTTTGCGGCGCGCGGCTTGGTTCCTGCTGCGGGTGCGATGGAATTCATCTTTCGCGCCATTACCCCGCCCGGTCGCACCCGCCGCTTTGACGCTCGGTTTTTTCTGGTGCCTGCCAGCCAAATCGCAGGCGACATGGATGATTTCAGCGCCGCGTCTGATGAGTTATCGCATCTGCATTGGATTGATCTGGCCAAAACCCGCAGCCTTGATCTGCCCTTTATCACCGAGGTGGTCTTGGCCGAGGTCGCAGCCGTTCTGCGCTCAGGCCTGCCGCCCGAGGGTGTGCCATTTTTCGACAATTCCGGCACCCGCCCGCAGTTTCGCAGGCTGCTTTAGGCCTCCTTCCTAAGCAACGGGCCTAAGCAACAGCCACGATCAGCACGATCGACACAACCAGCAGCGCCATCCCCGCCACCTCACGCGCTTTAGGTTTTTCGCCAAACACCAGCATGGACACGAGGATGGAAAAGATCAGCTCCACCTGCCCGACCGACCGCACATAGGCCGCGTTTTGCAGCGCGAATGCCGTGAACCACCCCAGTGATCCCAGCACCCCCGTCACCCCCACCGGCAAGGTCGCACGCCACGCGCCCAGAACGCGGCCAACCTCACCCGCCTCGCGCCAGCGCAACCACAGCGCCATCGCCACCGACTGAAACGCGGTCACACAGGCCAGCGCCAGCATGGCCCGAAACAGCGGGTCATCATTGGCAATCTCTAGCGTGGCCCCCCGATAGCCAATCGCCGACATTCCGAAAAACGCGCCCGCCAGCAGGCCCAGCACCGTGGCGCGATTAAAGATTTTGCCCGCAATCCACCCATCCGGCGGGCGCGACAACAGCAAAACCCCGGCAAGCCCGATTAAAATCGCGACCACCCCAAGCCCAGACACCGCCTCAGCCAAAAACACCGCTGAAAACAGCGCAACCTGCACCGTTTCGGTTTTGGTGAATGCTATGCCCACGGCAAAACTGCGTTCCGAAAACAAGGCCACTGTGCAGAACGTGGCAATGATCTGCCCCACGCCACCCGCAATCGCAAAGGCCCAAAAGGTCAGGCCCAAAGGTGGAATGCTATACCCACGCAACCACACCAAAACCGCGACGCCAAAACAGGCCAGCGGCACGGCAAACAAAAACCGCGAAAACGTGGCCCCGCCGGTTGACAGCTCAATCCCCTTCAGCCGCTTTTGCAGCATAAAGCGGATGGTCTGCACGGCGGCAGCCGCAACGGTGGCGATGACCCAAAGTTCCATGCCACCTCATCGCACGCAGGCTAACGACTGTCGAGCTGGCTTGCTGCAGGGTAAAGTGGATGCGGCACCGGGTCTTTGGCCTGCAGCCCATATTTGCGAAAGATTTGGGCATAGTTTGCAAATAAATACCCATCATTGCCCGCCAAAAACCCTACTCGGTTTGCGGCATAGGTTTGGGGCAAACGGTACCACGGCACGCCGGGGTGGCTGTGATGCACAGCATGAAAATTGTTGTTCAAAAACAACACTGAAAGCGGTCCGCGACCTTCAACAATCACGGTGCGCGCAAAGGGATCCTGATGCGCCCGATGTTCCAGGAAAGTACGGATTTTCAAAATCCCATGGCCCAACCACGCCGCCAGCAAATAGCCCCAAAACGGCATCACCGCCCACCACAGCCACGCCACCACAGGGATCAACCCCAGCGCATGCATGGCCCAATCGCGCCGCACACCGGGGGCGTTCTGGCCAAACAACCGCGCCTCGGCCCGTAACCACATCGCATTGCCAATAATCGGCCCCAACACGATCCGCCCCAGCAGCGTGTTATTGGCCCGAAACAGCGCTTGCATAGCCTTTGGCAAACGCGCCCAAACGGCGGGGTCAAAGTAGTTGCTTTCAGGGTCATCATAAGGGTCGGTCAAAATCGGGTCATGGTGATGCGCCAAATGCGTATCGCGAAACCGCCCATACGGCACCGTCAGCGTCAATGCAGGCACCACCAACGCCTCATTCAACCAACGTTTGCGGAACGGGTGGCCATGCAGCGCCTCATGTTGCAACGACGAAAACTGTGTAATCGCAATGCCTGTCAGGATAATTCCGACCATAGGCTGCCACGCATAAACCGCACCGGTCGCAAGCAGCCAGACCGCATAGGTCGCTACCAGCAGCCCCAAAGTCGGCCATTCAACCCGCGCAATCCGCGTCATTCACTTTGCCCCAAATTCGATACGATCTTGCAAGACACATGTCGCAAAAAATGGAAAAAGCCAACTGTCCTTTTGCGCGGACCCTAGCGCAGCCGCGCCAGATCATACCCGTTCCACTCCAACACCTCACGCGCGGCGCGCATTCGGTCGGCTGGCAAATCCGCACCCTTGTTCAAGATAAACCCAAACCGTCCCGAAGGCGTTCCAATCACCAGCGTACGGTAGCCTACATCGGCCCAAAGCACCCACCACACTTCCCCCTTTGTCGGGACAAAACGGCCCGGCCCGGCCACGGCAAGTGGTCCCGAAAACCCAACCTTTTGCCCACCAAGACACAAGTTTGCCACCAGTGTTAGCCCGGCAGCCCCGCGCGCAATCTCGGCCCCACCCGGCGTGCAAGCCGGGGCCGCTTTCGGCGCAAATTCCGCAACCTGCACCCAGCGCCCCACCAACTTGTCATTTTCCAGAACCGCGTTGGAATAGATCTGTTTGCCCGGATTGCGGTAGCCCACCACAGAGGCAGGCGCAGCCGCACACCCTGCCAGCAAAACAAGAGCGATCAGTTGATGCACAGCTCTACCCTCCGCCCATCATTCTGCAAAATTGCGTGGCAGCCCCAAAGCGGTTTAACCGGGGCGCATGTGTTTGATCGCGCAAGACAAACCCCGTCACAATCGCTTTCTCGGCGGCACTGCTTGCCCCCATCGCGCGTGGGCAATTGGCAAGTCATAGCACCCGACTTGCCAAAAGCCACAAAGCTACCGCCGCGCTTTTCACAGGCGATTTGGCTGGCCGATTTAACGATTACGGGTGCAGGCGGTACAGGTATTACCTCCGACTGCGCCTCAGGCGCTACAGTCGGCGCACCCGCTGGCTTAGGCACTGCCACAACCGCCGCCCCCCCATCACCCATAACCTCTGCACTGCCCATCGGGGCCAAGGTGGTCACCGCAACCTCTGGCCCTGAAATGGCACTGGGGGGAGCCACATCGCTGGTGGTCGCATCAGTGCCGCCCAACTGGCACCCTGCCAACCCCAGCGCCAAAACCGCCGCACGCCAAAAAAGCTGCATGTCAAAATGGCCGCGGAAAGGCGCGATGTGCCGCGTCAATTTCGGCCAGAACCTCATCCGAAAGCACCAGATCTGCGGCACCAATATTGATCCGCAACTGGTCAAGGCTCGACGCGCCGATGATCGGGATCACGGGAAACGGACGGTTGCGCACAAAAGACAGCGCCATTTGGTTCGGGTCCAAGCCATGCCGCGCGGCAATACCCAGATAAGCGGCAACGGCCTCAAACACATAGGGCGTCACGCGTCCGCCCAGATCGGGCGTGTTCACCCGCCGCGTGCCATCAGGCACCACGCCGCCTGCGTATTTCCCGCTTAACAACCCGGCAGCAAGTGGTGAAAACGCCAGCAAAGGCATATTTTCCATCACCGAAAACTCGGCCCAATCACTATCAAACTGGCGGCACAGCAAGGAATATTCGTTCTGCACGGCAGCCATGCGCGGCAAGCCCGCCTCGGCCGCCAAGCGCAGCCAGTTTGCAGCCCCCCAAACACTTTCATTTGACAGGCCAATCGCGCGGATCTTGCCTTCGGCCACCAGCGCGCCTGCAGTTTGCAGCACATCCGTCATATCGGCAAACACGTCCTCAGCAGGCACTGTGCTGGGCGTGAAATCCCAGATTTTACGGAAATGATACGATCCGCGATTGGGCCAATGCAGTTGGAACAGGTCGATATAATCGGTCTGAAGCCTGCGCAAAGACGCCTCAACGCCTGTCCGCAACACCGCACCCGTAATCGGCGCGCCATCCCGCACAAAGCCGTTGCCTTGCCCCGACACCTTGGTCGCCAGCACAACCTTGTCGCGGCCGCCGTTGCGCGCAAGCCAATTGCCGATCACCTCTTCGGTACCGCCAATCGTTTCGGTGCGCACCGGGTTGGTTGGGTACATTTCCGCCGTGTCCCAAAAATTCACCCCATGCTCCAGCGCCATCGCGATCTGGTCATGCCCTTCACTTTCTGTGTTTTGCGACCCCCAAGTCATCGTCCCAAGGCAATATTCAGACACCATAAGGCCGGTAGACCCAAGCGGGATATGTTTCATAAATCAGCCTTTCAGACAGGGACACAGCAACGGTTAAGTCAGAAAGACTCGCATCATTTCCAGCGTGGCGCAAGCGCCGAGCATAGGGCAGATCAGGCCTAAAAAACAGGCAACTCGCTTAGTCTTGTCGCAGGGCAATATCGGCGCGGGATGATCCCGCCACAACCCGCCGCGCATTGGGAATATCATTGCCCATCGCACGCGCGCGCGCTGCCGCCTCGTCAAGCCCATGGTCCAGCCAGCGCTGCGTCAAACGCGCCTCTAGCACCGCAATCGGCACATCAATCGCGATCGTCACATCCCAAAACGGCGCAAGGTCGCGCCACGGTGCTTCATCCAGCAGCAGGTAATTGCCTTCAATCAGCAAAACCTGCGCGTCCGGCCCAATCACCCGCGCGCCGGCCACCGCGATATCACGGGTGCGGTCAAAGACCGGAATTGTCACCTCATCTTGCCCGCGCAACCGCGACACCATGGTGGCAAAGCCAGCCACATCAAAGGTTTCAGGTGCGCCTTTGCGGGCCAACAAGCCCCGCGCGGCCAGCACCGCATTGTCCAAATGAAACCCGTCCATCGGCACCACAACCGCGCCTGCAATCTGGGCCGCCAGTGCCTCGGCGGTGGTGGATTTGCCAGAACCCGGCGGCCCGGCAATCGCCACCAGCACGCGGCCCGGTCCATCTTTGACCGCAATTGCGGCGGTGATCCGGTCCAACGCTTGTTTCATATCTTGGCCTTTAACAAAGTTGCCACATCCAGCATCCGGTTCGAAAACCCCCATTCATTATCATACCAGCCAAACACCCGCAGCATACCCCCCGCCGTGATCCGCGTCTCAGAGCAAGCCATCACAATGCTCTCGCGCCGCGCCCGCATGTCTGTTGATACCAAAGCCCGGTCAGTCGCCCCAATCACACCGCCTGCCACTTGGGCCGCCGCGCGAAACACTGCATTCACAGCCTCAACCGTTGCCGGCCGCGCGGTCATCACTGCCAAATCAACGGCCGACACACTGACCACAGGCACCCGCACTGCCGACCCTTCGATCCGGCCCGCAAGGGCTGGCAACACCTCATCCAACAACCGCTGGGCCGAGGTGGTGGTTGGCACCATCGACACCGCCGCCGCCCGGCTGCGGGCAAAATCAGCGGCGGGCGCGTCAACCGTTGGCTGACTGCCGGTATAGCAATGGATCGTGGTCATCGACCCCGTAACCACGCCCCACTCTGCCTCAAGCAACGCCACCAAAGGGGCCAAAGCATTGGTAGTGCAAGACGCGTTGGACAAAATCCTATGGTCGCGCAGGCACAGCCCTGCCTCATTCGCCCCCAGCACAATCGTGTAGTCAGCAGCCTTGGACGGCCCAGACACCAGCACCCGCGCAGCCCCGGCCCGTAGGCCCCGCGCCGCCATCTCGCGGCCATCGGCACGCCCGGTGCATTCCATCACCAAATCCACACCGCGCAAATCCAACGTCGAAATATCACGCGCGCCGTACTGCGGGATGCGGCGGCCATCCACCACCAAATCCGAACCATCCAAGGCCACTGTTCCGCGCCATGGGCCGAAAATACTGTCAAATTCGAACAAGTAGGCGCACATTTCGGGCGCGGCGATGTCATTGACACCCACCACTTCCAACCCTGGCCAACGGTCCGGGCTTTGCAAAAACGCGCGCAGAACCGATCGCCCAATCCGCCCAAAGCCGTTGATGAAAGTACGCATGGCTATGCCTTTCGTTTTGGCAGTCTGACCACGCTCGGCGGCCCGGATCAATGCCCCGATGAGCCAATTTTTGTACTGGGCACAATCGGCGGGAAAAGGTGGATATTTAGAAAACAGATGATTGGGGCGGCAGGTGCGCGTCTTGATCTGAAATAAGGCCGCGTTGAACCTAAGCCATCATTCCGCCAAGCCAAGAGCAGCAAGATTGGCCGCGCCGCGCGTTACCCCCCGCAGATCATTCACCTCTAGAATCAAGCGCGGCATCTTTGGCAAAGCACGCAAGGCCGCAAAGATTGCATGCCAGTTCAGCGGGCCATCGCCGGGGTGCCAATGGCGATCCGCAAAGCCATCGCTGTCTTGCAAATGCACATGGCTCAGGCGCTTACCCGCCGCTATTACATAAGCATCCACAGGCGGCGCGCCCATAGATTTATGGGCATATTGCGCATGGCCCGTATCCAGCGACACCGTCAGCGCAGACGATTTCAGCGCATCCACCATACGGCAGCGCGCGGCTGGATCTATGTCTTCGATATTTTCCAGCACCAACCCCACGCCTGTATCCTCGGCCCGGCGCAATACCGGCCCAAGTGTATAGCGGACCTTTTCAATCTGGATCATCGCATCATGGGCGCTGACCTGTTGGTTGCCATGATCCCAAGATTTGATGGGTGAGTGGATGACCATCTGCGTGGCCCCCAACGCCTCGCACACCTCTAGTGCCTTCAGCATCCGGGCTTGCACAATCAAGGCGACATCCGGGTCGGCGGTATCAATGGCAAAGCCGACATAGGGGCCGTGAATGCCAATCCGCCCTGTCATCCCATCCATCAACTGTTTGGCCCGCGTAACGGGCGGTCCCAGATCGCCGTTCAACACATGCGGCAAGCAAAAGCTTTGCAGTTCCAGATCGCGCGGGGCCGAGAGCATCCAATCCCGGTGCAAGGCCAGCATATCCAGCGTCAACGCCGCCCCCAAAACAGGCATCATTCTGCATCCCCTTTCATCCGCGCATGGTGAATGGCCGCGACCGCGCACGACGCCAAGCGCGCCATCGAACTGTCGGCCCGAGAGTTCAATATCACGGGAACACGGGCGCCCATAACCAAGCCCGCAGCCTCGGCATGGCTGATATAGGCCAGTTGTTTGGCCAGCATATTGCCCGCATCGATCCCCGGCACCACCAACACCTCAGCCCGACCTGCAACTTCGGACGTAATCCCTTTGATACGCGCCGCTGCCATCGACACGGCATTGTCCATCGCCAGCGGCCCATCGACAAAACCGCCCGTGATCTGCCCACGCTCGGCCATTTTTGACAAAAGGGCTGCATCAATCGAGGACGGTATCGCAGGGTTCACCGTTTCCACCGCCGACAAAACCCCCACGCGCGGCTGGGCAATGCCAATGGAAATCGCCAGATCAATGGCATTTTGTACAATATCCATCTTGGTGGCCAAATCCGGGGCGATGTTGATCGCCGCATCCGTCACCAACAAAGGATGCTCCAACCCCGGCACATCCATCACGAAAATATGGGTCAAGCGGCGACCCACCCGCAGGCCCTTGTCGCGGTCCACCATCGGGCGCAGCATATCATCAGTATGCAGATTGCCCTTCATCACCGCGTCAGCGCGGCCCTCATGCACCAGCGCCACCGCACGGGCGGCAGCATCTGCATGCTGCGGGCAATCAATCACCTCAATCCCCGCCAAATCAGCCCCCAGCTCGGCAGCAGCCGCAGCGATCTTGCCTGCATGGCCCACCAAAATCGGCGTGATAATAGTGTGCTTCATCGCCAGTAACGCGCCGCCCAGAGACGCTGCATTTTCCGGGCAAATCACGGCGGTGCGCAAGGGCGGCAATGGCTCGGCCCGTGCCAGCAACGCTTCGAAATGGCGGTGTCGTCGCACGGTCAGCCCCGGCAGTGTCGACCCTTCAACCCTGTAGGTCTTGGTCGGTGCCTGCACCCGCACAACGCCTTCCAGAATAAGGGCTTTATCCCGCTCGCGCGTCACTTGCGCCGACAAGGTGACAACACCCTTATCCAGCCCTGTCACCGTGACAACCGTCACCAATTCATCGCCAGCATGGGCGCGGCCATGGAAGGTATAGCTTTGCGCCAGCGTCACAATCCCCGGCCCCGGCAGTTGCGTGCCCAATAGTGCTGCCACCAAAGACGCGGCAAAGGCCGAAGGCACCAGAGCCTCGGCCTGCCCATCGCCGTCCCCGTCCAGCCCCGGCAAGTGCAAAGGGTTATGGTTGCCGGTGGCGGCCGCAAACATATACAAATCATCCGCCGTGCAAAGCCGCGTGGCCTGCGCCGTATCGCCCAATTTCAAAGCCTCAAACAGCCGGTTTTCAAGGATCATCATATGCTCCGCTTGCTTTGCGGGCATCTTGGCCTGCGTAGCCCTTGGGGGCAAGCAGGCTTAGATCGCTTCCGCCGGAAACCCGACGGCACCCAAAGCATTGATCAGCGCTTCAACCGGCACACCCGATGTCACCTCCGCGCGGCGCGCTTTCAGGTCGACGACCACAGTGGCCGCAGGGTCCAGCTTTAGGATCGCAGCCTCAACCGAGGCTTTGCAATGGCCGCAGCTCATATCAGGAATGGAAAACGTGGTCATAATAGCTCCTCTCATTTCACACACCTTAGGGTGTTCCACCAAAGGAAGGTCAAGCCCCGAAATTATTAGGCAAAAGGCTTGACCTTCCAGTCACGGGAACCCCTATGTAGCGATATGAAAGCGAGGGCGCAATGGCCGGATATGTGTTTGAAGTCGAAGGTATGACCTGCGGGTCCTGCGTGGGCCGGGTGGAACGGATCTTGTCCGCCATCGATGGCGCAGGCCCGGCGCAGGCAAACCTTGCCAACAACACCGCAACCGTGGCCGGAGGTGCCGCCCCTGCAATCGCCACTGCTCTTTCAAATGCTGGTTTCGGCGCGCGGGAAACCACCGTCACCCTCGCCGTTGAAGGCATGACCTGCGCGTCATGCGTCGGCCGTGTTGAGCGCGCCCTAGCCGCAGTGCCGGGGGTAACCGAGGCGCGGGTCAACCTCGCGCTCGAATCCGCCGAAGTTCGATTTTTGGCAGGATCGCTAACCTCCGACACCTTGATTTCCACAATTGCCACAACTGGCTATGTTGCAAAACTACAAGAGCGCGTGGCCGAGGGCGACCACAAAGCCGATGAAATTCACACCCTGCGCCAGCAGTTGCTCACCGCCTTGGTGCTCGCCCTGCCTGTGTTCATTCTGGAAATGGGGGGCCATTTGGTCCCGACCTTCCACCACTTTATCGCAGGCACCATCGGCACCCAAACCAGTTGGTACATCCAGTTTGCCCTTACCACCGCCGTCCTTTTCGGGCCAGGCCGGGTGTTTTACACCCGCGGTTGGGCTGCCTTGCGCCACGCAGCGCCCGATATGAACGCGCTGGTGATGATAGGCACCGCCGCCGCTTACGGCTTTTCCCTGATAGCAACCTTTGCACCAACGCTTCTGCCCAGCACCGCCCGCGCCGTGTATTATGAGGCAGCCGCCGTCATCGTCACCCTCATCCTTCTGGGCCGCTGGTTTGAGGCGCGGGCCAAAGGCCGCACCGGAGCCGCCATCGCCCGCCTAGTGGGCCTTGCCCCGAAAACCGCGCAGGTCGAACGCGACGGCACGGTCATGGATCTTGCATTGGACCAAGTCGTTGTGGGCGACATTTTGCACCTGCGCCCCGGTGAAAAAGTCGCCGTCGATGGCACGGTAATTGATGGCCAAAGCTATGTTGATGAAAGCATGATAACGGGCGAACCCGCCCCCGTTGCCAAAACCACAGACACAAAAATCACCGGCGGCACGGTCAATGGCACTGGCGCGCTGCGCTACCGCGCGCAAGCCGTGGGGGCCGATACGATGCTGGCCCAGATCATCCGCATGGTCGGTGCCGCCCAAGGTGCGCGCTTGCCTGTCCAAGATCTGGTCAACAAAATCACCGGCTGGTTTGTGCCCGCGGTGCTGGCCGTCGCCGCCCTGACCATCGCGATCTGGCTAATCTTTGGCCCCGACCCCGCTTTAACCCACGCGCTGGTCGCAGGCGTCGCCGTGCTCATCATCGCCTGCCCCTGCGCCATGGGTCTTGCCGTGCCAGTTTCCATCATGGTCGGCACGGGCCGCGCCGCCGAACTCGGCGTGCTGTTTCGCAAAGGCTCCGCCCTGCAATCTCTGCAATCGGTTGGCACCATCGCCCTTGATAAAACCGGCACCCTCACCGCCGGTCGGCCCGAACTGACCGATCTTATTTTGGCGAAAGGGTTTGAAAGCGCAACCGTTCTGGCCCGTATCGCCGCGGTTGAGGCCAAATCTGAACACCCCATCGCACAGGCCATTTTGCGCGCCGCTAAGGACCGCGGGCTGGACCTGCCCCCCGCCTATGATTTCGCCTCGCACACCGGCCACGGCATCGAGGCGATTGTCGCAGGTCAGCGCGCACTGGTCGGCTCTGCTCGCTTTCTGAAGCAGCAAAATGTTGAGGTCGGCACCCTCGCCAAGGCAGGTGCCACATTGGCCAGCAACGGCAAAACCCCGCTTTATGCCGCCCTAAACGGCCAAATCGCGGCCGTGATCGGCGTGGCCGACCCGATAAAACCCGGCACCCCTGCGGCAATCGCCGCCCTCAAGGTGATGGGGCTGCGCGTGGTGATGATCTCGGGTGACAATGCCGAAACCGCACGCGTTATCGCCGCCGAATTGGGCATACGCGATGTGGTGGCCGAGGTGCTGCCCGATGGCAAAGTCGCCGCCTTGAACGGGCTGCGGGCGACAGGCCAAAAACTGGCCTTTGTCGGCGACGGTATCAATGACGCCCCGGCGCTGGCCGCAGCCGATGTCGGCATCGCCATCGGCACCGGCACCGATATAGCGATTGAGGCCGCGGACGTGGTCCTCATGTCAGGCGATCTGCGCGGCGTCGTGTCCGGCCTGACCATCAGCCACGCCACCATGCGCAATATCAAACAAAACCTGTTTTGGGCCTTTGGCTATAACGCCGCCCTGATCCCCGTTGCCGCAGGCGCCTTGTACCCCATCTGGGGCGTACAGCTTTCACCCATGCTCGCCGCGGGTGCGATGGCCATGTCATCAATCTTTGTCCTAACTAACGCGCTGCGCTTGCGCTGGGTCACCCCCAAAATCGCACAGGAGGCATCATGAATATCAAAGAGGCCGGAAACCGCGCGGGCCTGCCCGCCAAAACCATCCGCTACTATGAAGAAGTGGGCCTGATCCGCCCCTTGCGCGACCCCAACGGCTACCGCGCCTTTCGGGCCAGCGATGTTCATAAACTCGGCTTTTTGGGCCGCGCCCGCGCTTTGGGCTTCACGATTGAAGATTGCCGCGTTCTGCTATCCCTCTATGAGGATCAAAGCCGCGCCAGCGCCGATGTGAAAGAGATTGCCCAGCGCCACCTTACCCAAATCGCCGAAAAGATAGCTGCCTTGCAAACGATGCAAGACACGCTGTCCCATTTGGTTACCTGCTGCCACGGCGACGACCGCCCCGACTGTCCCATTCTGGCCGACCTCGCCCCGCCCGACCAAAAGGTTTAGGCCACCGTGGCACCCGTGGCACCGGTCAAAAATGCAAACCCATTGGCCCCAAGCGTCAAGGCATCACCCGCAAGCGTGGCATTCTGGTTTGGGCCTTGAACGCTGGCCGCTCCACTTACCGTCAAAGCGGCAGGCGTTTCCGACAAGTTATAAACGCACATCACATCCCCGCGCAGAAACCCCAAAATCGGCTCTGGCAGGTCCAAAAACACCGTCCCCGCCTCCCTTATCGCCGGGGTGCTGCGCCGAAACGCGAGCGCCTCACGATAAGCCGCCAGCACCGACCCCTCGCCTTGCCCCGCCACATTCTGCGCCTTTTGCGCAGGCTTGATCGGCAGCCAAGGCAAACCCGTGGTAAACGCCGCCTGATCGCTATTGTCCCAAACCATCGGTGTGCGACAACCATCTCGGCCCTTATAGTCGGGCCAAAACTTGAAGCCCGGCGGGTCGGTCAATTCCGAATACAAAATATCCGTCTCGGTCTGGCCCAACTCCTCGCCTTGATAGATACATAAAGACCCTTGAAACCCGACCAACATCGCAATCGCCTGCTTTGCCAAAGACTCGCGCGGGCCAAACTCAGCCCAGCGGGTAACGTGGCGGATCACGTCATGGTTGGAAAAGCTCCAACACGGGCAGCCATTCGGGGCCGCAGCATAAAAGCCTTCGATCTTCTGGCGAAAATGCTCGGCGGTGAATTCAGGGCCAAGCATATCAAAGGAATAGGCCATATGCAGGCGGGTGTTGCCCGCCGTATAGGCCACCATAATCTCACCCGCGCGGCGCGACTCGCCCACTTCGCCCATCATGGCACGGTCCTCAAACTCATCGGTCAGCGCGCGCAAGCGTTCCAAAAAGGCCAGGTTTTCAGGGCGGTTCTTAGAATAAAGATGGTCTTGCATGTCGTAAGGGTTGACCTTGGGGGCCAGCGTATTGCGCGGGTCGGGCGGGTTCGGGCGCAGCTTTTGGTCATGGAAATAGAAATTGACCGTATCCAGACGAAACCCATCCACACCGCGCTCCAACCAAAACCGCATGGTGTCCAACAACCAATCTTGAACCTCCGGGTTGTGAAAGTTGAAATCCGGCTGCGATGTCAGGAAGTTGTGCAGAAAATACTGCCGCCGCCGCGCATCCCATTCCCAAGCCGACCCGCCAAACACCGAAACCCAATTGTTGGGCGGGCTGCCGTCGGCGTTCGGGTCCACCCAGACATACCAATCAGCACGCGGATTGTCGCGGCTGGAACGGCTTTCTACAAAAAACGGATGCTGATCAGAAGAATGGCTGATCACCTGATCGACAATCACCTTTAACCCCAGCGCATGCGCCCGCGCCAACATCACCTCAAACTCGGCCAATGTGCCAAACAACGGATCAATGTCGGTATAATCCGAAACATCATACCCCATATCGGCCATCGGCGACGGGAACACGGGCGAAAGCCAAATCGCGTCAACCCCCAGCGATGCGACATGATCCAGCCGCGCGGTGATCCCCGCGATATCGCCAATCCCATTCCCAGAACTGTCCTGAAACGAACGAGGATAGATTTGATAGGTTACCGAATTGCGCCACCAGTCTTGCATATCTTGCCCCTTTAGCCTGAGTCGTCAGACGCCCCCAAAGCCGCCCCGCTTACACGTCCGAATGCGCGCGCAAAAGTGAAACCATCGCTCGATAGGTTTGCGCCTTTCGTACTTTTTGACCCGATGCCCATGAGTATTTGTGCAAAGATGAAACACACAGAATTTTTACGCTCTTTCATCTTTGTCCAAATACTCATTCTTCCTTAGCCACCTCGCACAGCCTCTATCATCCGGGTCACATTGTCGGGGTCAGCATCGGGTGTAATCCCATGGCCCAGATTGAAAATATGTGGCCCGCCCGAGAACGCTTGAACGATACGGCGCGTTTCATCCACCAGTGCTTGCCCGCCTGTGACCATATGATGTGAGGCAAGGTTGCCTTGGACGCAGCCATCGACTTGCACATGTTTTGCCGCCCATTCCGGGGTCACCGAATTGTCCAGCGCCACGCAATCTGCCCCGGTGGCCTTGGCAAACCCGATATAGCCGTCACCACCTTCGCGGGGAAAGGCGATGATCGGCAGGTTCGGGTGACGGACTTTCAGTTCCGCGATGATCCGCTTGGCGGGCTGCAAAGCGAAGTCGTGAAAATCTTGGCCCTTAAGGCTGCCGGCCCAGCTGTCAAACAGCTTTACCACCTCGGCGCCCGCCTGCACTTGCGCATCCAGATATTCAATCGTGCCATCCGTAATTCGGTCAATCAGCGCCACAAACGCCGCGCGGTCTGTGTCTTTCAGCTTATGCGCCGGGGCTTGGTCGGGTGTGCCGCGCCCTGCAATCATATAGGTCGCTACCGTCCAAGGTGCGCCCGCAAAGCCGATCAGCGTGGTTTCGGGCGGCAATTCGCGCGCCAAAATCTTTACGGTTTCATAGATCGGCGACAAGGTCTCATGGATATCCGCCGTCGGTTTCAAGGCCTTGACCCCGGCCATATCGGTGATGGTTGACAGGCGTGGCCCTTCGCCCGTTACAAACCACAAATCTGCCCCAAGCGCTTGGGGCAGCAGCAAAATATCGGCAAACAAAATAGCGGCATCAAAACCGTAGCGCCGGATCGGCTGCAACGTTACCTCGGCTGCCAGATCAGGGTTATAGCACAATTTTAGAAAATCGCCTGCCTGTTCGCGGGTCGCGCGGTATTCGGGCAAGTAACGCCCGGCCTGACGCATCATCCAAATCGGGGGCGTGGGCAGGGTTTCGCCGCGCAACGCACGCAGAATGGTTTTGTCAGTCATCGCAATCTCCATGTTTGTAACCCCTTGAGTTCCAAGATGTGACGGACTTGTCAATATGACAATGATCCCCAGTTGTCAGTCAAACCACTCGGCGCTAGAAAGGCGGCATGAAAAACGTACTCCCCTCCCCCGTCCAACCTTTGCGGATAGGCACCCGTGGCTCCCCACTTGCACTGTGGCAAGCGCATGAGGTGCGGCGCTGTTTGATGCTTGCCTTTGATTTGCCCGAACCTGCGTTTGAGGTGGTGGTGATCAAAGTTACGGGTGACATGATCCAAGACCGCGCGCTGAAAGATATCGGCGGCAAAGGTCTGTTCACGCGCGAGATTGAAGAGGCGCTGCTGGCAAGATCCATCGACATCGCGGTTCATTCGATGAAGGACATGCCAACCTTACAACCAGATGGTCTGATGCTCGATTGCTATTTGCCGCGCGAAGATGTGCGTGATGCCTTCGTGTCGCCCGGCATCAGCGGCTTGGCCGATTTGCCGCAAGGCGCTGTGGTCGGGTCCTCCAGCCTGCGGCGGCGCGCGCAACTCGCTCTGCGCAGGCCCGACCTGAAGCTGGTCGAATTTCGCGGCAATGTGCAAACCCGGATGAAAAAGCTAGAGGATGGCGTGGCCGTGGCCACCTTCCTTGCCATGGCGGGCCTGAACCGTTTGGGCATGGCCCATATGGCCAAATCCGCGATTGAACCTGAAGAGATGCTGCCCGCCGTCGCCCAAGGTGCGATTGGCATTGAACGCCGCGTGGATGACCCGCGCGTGCAAGGCTTGCTGGACGCCATTCACTGCACTCCCACCGGGCAGCGCGTGAACGCCGAACGCGCGTTTTTGCGTGAACTTGATGGGTCTTGCGAAACGCCGATCGCCGCACTGGCCTTGCTAGAAGGCGACACAATGTGGCTACGCGGCGAAATTCTGCGGCCCGATGGCTCGGAATCCTTGGCCGATGATATTCGGGGGCCAATAGCCGATGGCCCTGACATGGGCCGCGACCTTGCGCGCAAGCTTAAGGCCCGTGCGCCGGCAGGTTTCTTTGACTGGCATTGATGCACCCTTAGTTGCCGCGATCACTGCGGCTTTGGCTGGGCCATATCACCGCATTCAGGCGCTGGTGCTGCCCGATGGCCGTCAGGTTTGGCTAAAACAGACCGAGCGACTTTCAGGCCGGATGCGCTTGCAAAAAGGCAGCGGCGCCACAGCCTTTGCCCGCGAACAGGCTGGGCTACACGCCTTGGCCGCCTTAGACCTGCCTGCAGCCCCGATTTTGACCGAAGGGCCGGATTGGTTTGTCACCCCCGATCTGGGGCCAACCCTGCGCCAGCTGATGTGGACCAGCCAAGACACGCCGGCTGACAGCCTTGTCCCTATCTTTGCGGCGGCAGGGGCGGCGCTCGCACGCCTACATCTGGCCAGCTATCGCCACGGCAGGCCTGCGATCCGTGATTTCTGCTGGGATGGAAAAGCCGTTCACTTCATTGATCTGGAAAGGTTTTCCGACGTGAAATCTGATCCGCGCGGGTTGGCGATTGACCTGATGATTTTTGTCCATTCCTTGATGGCCGATGGCGAAAACGTCCCCAAAACCGCCCATATACTGCAAGAGACGGCCATAACCGCCTACCGCAGCCATGCACCCGGCATCTGGGCGCAAGCACGGGTCACGGCAAGCTGGCTGCGCTGGTTGCCAACCATCGCCCGCCTGCGTGCAGGGTCGCGCGACTGGCGGGCCTTGGCGCCAACACTGGCCAGGTTCAGGACAGATCCGGAATAATCTTACCGGGGTTCATGCGGTTATCAGGGTCCAACGCCGCCTTCACGCTGCGCATCACCGCCAAAGCCACGGGGTCTTTGCGCCGCGCCATTGAGGCACGCTTGGACAGGCCGACGCCATGTTCCGCCGAAAAACTACCGCGCAAAGCCTGCACCTCATCCTCCACCGCCTCGACCACCCGGTCATAAAGCTCTGCGTCATCCCGGGTCGGGAACACGGTATAATGCACGTTCCCATCCCCCAGATGCGCCACGCAGAGATCCTCAGCACCCGGATCAAGCAAAGGCAAACGCGCAGCCATGCGGCGCAAAAACACATCAACCTTGTCCAACGGCAAGGCCACGTCCGTATCAATGGCAGGTTTGCGGTCAAAGGTAATCTCGGCCGCCAATTCGCGCCGTTCCCACATCGCACGCCGCTGCGCCACCGATTGCGCTATCTCGGCGTCCAGCACAGCACCTTCCTCCATCATCTCGGCCAGCACCTCTTGCAACAGTACGGTCACAGGCACTTCACCCTCCGCATTGGGTTCGGCATCTCGCGGGGCCGTGGCCCCAATCTCAACCAAAATATTCACCAACTGGCGCGGGGTAAACGGCTGGCGTATATCGGGCCGCGCCTCGGCCAACCTGCGCATATAGGTATCAGGCATATACTCAAACGCCTCCACCGCACCGCCCGTCGCCTCACGCAACCGGTTCAGCAACACCAAAGCATCGGGCAAAGACCGGGCGGCCAGCGTCGCGGTGGCATAGGCGCGGGGGCGCGGCACCAATTTCATCACCGCCGCTGTGATAATCCCCAGCGTGCCTTCCGCCCCGATAAACAGGTTGCGCAAATCATAGCCGGAATTGTCCTTATGCAGTTCAGACATCAGGTTCAACACCTGCCCATCGGCCAAAACCACCTCTAGCCCTAGGCACAGCGCGCGCGTGGACCCATAGCGCAGCACGTTTGACCCGCCCGCATTGGTGGACAACACACCACCAATCATCGCCGACCCACGCGCCCCGAACCACAAGGGAAAATACAAACCCTCGGTATCCGCCGCCTCGTGCAAGCGGTCCAAAATCACGCCTGCTTCAACCACGGCAATCCGCGCCTCTGGCCTGATCTCACGGATTTTGTTCATCCGCTCCACCGAAATCATCAACCCACCATGGGTCATCGCACCACCCACAAGGCCCGTGCGCCCCGAAACCGGCACCACAGCAACGCCATGTTTCGCCGCAATCCGCAAACACGCTGCAACCTCATCGGTGGTGGCAGGCCGCACCACGGCCACAGGGTCTGCGGTGTATTTGCCGGTCCAGTCGCGCGTATGCCCTGCCCGGTCATCGCCCGTCAGCACATGCGAGAGGCCCAAGACCTGCCCCAATTCAACGATCAAATCCATATATCCCCCCGCTTTGCCGCACTCTTACGCAGCCACCGCGCAAGGGCAAGCCAACATCACGGGCGAACCTGCGCCAGCAACGCCACCACCACAGGGCCCATCGCCGCCACAATCTTGGCCACCCCTTCACGGTTGGGGTGGATACCATCTGGCTGCATAAACGCCGGGTCAAGCCCCCCTTCTGGCGTCGCAATTGGTGCAAAATATACAGGCAATAGCAACGCGCCATATTGCGCGGCAAGCTCTGGGTATATTGCATCAAACTCAGTCTTGTAATCCGCCCCGAAATTGCCGGGCGCCAACATGCCCACCAGCAAAACCGGCAAATTCTGTGCCTTTGCGGCCTCCATGATCTGCGTCAGATTGGTGCGCGCCTGCGCAGGGGCCAATCCGCGCAGCATATCATTGCCGCCCAAATTCACGATCATCGCATCCGCGCCACCTGCCAGCGACCATTCCAACCGCGCAGCCCCGCCCGCCGTGGTATCCCCCGAAACGCCCGCGTTTATCACCTCGGCCGGCGCGCCCTGCTCCGCCAACCACGCGGTCAGTTGCGGCACAAACCCATCCTCGGCGTTCAGCCCATAGCCTGCCGTCAAACTGTCCCCCAGCGCCAAAACTTTCGGCATATCCGCCGCATTTACCGCCGAAACCCCTAAAATCCCAAGACTTAAGCCAAAAACAACGTTGCGGATTGCCCGCGCAGCCCCATATCCAAGGCTAAGACTAAAAGACCAAAGGGCAGATTTCATGACTTCACCTATTTTGGCGCTGAACGACGCAGCGCTTACGCTTGCGGGCAATGCAGGCCCGGTTCCCATTTTGCGCGGCATTTCGCTAGAGGTCCAGCGCGGTGAAAGTTTAGGGCTTATTGGGCCGTCCGGGTCGGGCAAATCGTCACTCCTTATGATCATGGGCGGGCTGGAACGGGCAACTTCGGGGTCAGTGCGCGCGCTGGGCAGTGACATGACCGCGATGGATGAAGACCAGCTTGCACGCTTTCGTAGGGATCATATGGGGGTGGTGTTCCAATCTTTCCACCTCATTCCCACAATGACCGCGCTGGAAAACGTGGCGCTGCCTTTGGAACTGGGCGGGGTGCAAGACGCGTTTGGCCGCGCACAGGCCGAATTGGAAACGGTCGGCCTTGGCACGCGGATGGACCATTACCCCAGCCAGCTTTCGGGTGGCGAGCAACAGCGCGTGGCCTTGGCCCGCGCCGCCGCCCCGCGCCCGGCAATTTTGCTGGCCGATGAACCCACGGGTAATCTTGACGGCAAAAACGGGGCGGCGATCATGGATCTGCTGTTTGGCCTGCGCGACCGGCATGATGCGACCTTGATCATGGTCACCCATGCGCCTGAACTGGCCGAACGCTGCTCGCGTATTATCCGCCTGAAAGACGGCAAAATTGACACGGATGCGGATGAGCTTACTGCACAAAAGGGTGCTGCATGAGCCTGCACCTCGCCGCAAAACTGGCCCGGCGCGAATTGCGCGGGGGCGTGAAAGGATTTCGTATTTTCCTTGCCTGCCTCGCCCTTGGTGTCGCCGCAATCGCTGCCGTCGGCATGGTTCGCGCCGCGATTGAAGGCGGGCTTGCCGACCAAGGTGCAGCCCTTTTGGGCGGCGATGCGCAGTTAGAATTCACCTACCGCACCGCCACCGAGGATGAGCGCGCCTTCATGAATGAGATGGCCACCGCCACCTCAGAAATCATCGATTTTCGCTCCATGGCCGTGGTCGGCGATGACCGCGCGCTGACCCAAGTTAAAGCCGTCGACAGCGCCTATCCCCTTATCGGCACGGTTGAGCTTGACCCGTCAATCTCGCTGGCAGACGCCCTCTCTACCCAAAACGACATGCCCGGTGCCGTGATGGACCGTGTGCTGGTAGACCGTTTGGGCCTTGCCCTAGGCGACAGCTTCAAAATGGGGACCCAAAGCTTTCGCTTAAACGCCGTTCTGGTCAAAGAACCCGACAGCGCCACCGGCGGTTTTGGCCTTGGCCCACGCACCATTGTCCCAACCCCCGGCCTCGCCAATTCTGGCCTCGTTGGCCCCGGCAGCCTGTTCGAATCGCAATACCGCCTGCTTTTGCCACCTGAAACCGATCTTGAGGCCGCCAAAACCCGTGCCGAAGCCGCTTTCCGTGACAAAGGCCTACGCTGGTCTGACAGCCGCCGCGCCACCCCCGGTGTTGCCCGCTTTGTCGAACGGATCGGGTCTTTCCTCGTGCTGGTTGGCCTCGCAGGGCTTGCCGTTGGCGGCGTCGGCGTTTCAGCCGCCGTGCGCGCCTATCTTGACGGTAAAATCGCCACCATCGCCACGCTCAAAACCCTTGGGGCCAGCGGGCGGATGATCTTTCAAACCTACCTCATCCAGATCGGTGCGCTGACCGTCCTTGGCGTCAGCCTCGGCCTGATACTCGGCGCAGGCGTCCCCCTCGCCCTCTCCCCGCTTATCAAGGCCTCCCTGCCTTTCCCCGTCGCCTTCGGCCTTTACCCAGCCCCGCTGCTAGAGGCTGCGTTTTACGGCGTGGTCACTGCCTTGCTCTTTACCCTTTGGCCGCTGGCCCGTGTGCAAAACGTTCGCGCCGCCGTGCTTTATCGGGGCGGCGCAGGCCGGGTTGCCTGGCCAAACTGGGTGCATTGGCTGGCCCTTGTCGTGCTTGTCATCTTGCTGGTTGGTGGGGCTGCGTGGATGTCTGGCCTTGCAACTTTGGCGCTTTGGGCAGCGGCAGGCGTCGTCGCCGCCCTTGGCATCTTATGGGCCACCGCCTTTGGCCTGCGCGCCGCCGCCCGCGCGGTCGCCCGCTCTCACCTAGCACGGGGCCGTGTTGGCTTGCGCGCAGCCCTCGCCGCCATCGGTGGCCCGCGCGATGAGGCGGCGTCGGTCATCCTGTCGCTTGGCCTTGGCCTGACCGTCCTTGCGTCCGTTGGCCAGATCGACGCCAATCTGCGCGCTGCCATCGAGCGCGACCTGCCCGCCATCGCGCCGTCCTATTTCTTTGTCGATATCCAAAATGACCAAATCGACGGCTTCCTAAGCCGCACCAAGGCCGAGCCGGGCGTCACCCGTGTCGATACCGCCCCCATGCTGCGCGGCGTGGTGACCAAGATCAACGGCACGGATGCCCGCCAAGTCGCAGGCGAACATTGGGTCGTGCGCGGCGACCGTGGCGTCACCTATGCCGCCACCTTGCCCACCGGCACTAAACTGACTGGCGGCACCTTTTGGGCCGCCGATTACGCAGGCCCCCCCCAACTTTCCTTTGCCCAAGAAGAGGCGGATGAGATTGGCCTGAAACTGGGCGATACCATGACCGTCAACATCCTTGGCCGCGACATCGACGCCACCATCACCAGCTTTCGCGAGGTTGATTTTTCCACCGGCGGCATGGGCTTTGTGATGATGCTCAACCCCGGCGCGGTGGCAGGTGCGCCCCATACCCATATCGCGACCGTCTATGCCGATGAGGCATCCGAGGCGCAACTGCTTCGCGATGTCGCAGGCGCTTACCCCAACATCACCGCCGTGCGGGTGCGTGATGCGATAGGCCGCGTGTCCGATGCCTTGACCGCCATCGCCACTGCCACCGCTTGGGCGGCAGGGGCCACCTTGCTGACCGGATTCGTGGTGCTGATTGGGGCCGCCGCCGCAGGCGAACGCTCGCGCATCTATGAGGCCGCAATTCTGAAAACCCTAGGCGCCAGCCGCGCCCAAATCATGGGCAGTTTCGCGCTGCGTGCAGCGCTTACCGGGGCTGCCGCAGGCGTGGTGGCCATTGCCGCAGGCGGGCTTGCGGCATGGGCGGTCATGCGCTTTGTGATGGAAACCGACTTTGTGTTTGAACCCATCTCGGCACTCGCCATCGTGATCGGCGGGGTGCTGGCGACGTTGCTGGCCGGGCTCGCCTTTGTCTGGCGTCCTTTGGCCGCACGTCCGGCCCAAGTGCTGCGCGCGCAAGAATAGCTGTCGAAATAGCAGAGGGGGGGGGTGCCAATCCACACCCCCCCGCGCTAGAATAGGCCAAAGCCCAAGCCGGAGCCTTCAATGGAAATGCGTGCCATCCTTGACCGCCTGATCGCCTTTGAAACGGTCAGCCATATGACCAACCTGCCCTTGATGCAGTTTGTCCAAGACCTGTTGGCGCAATCCGGCATCGACAGCACGCTGATCTATGACGAGACCGGCCAAAAAGCCAATCTCTACGCCCAAACAGGCCCGCGCGATGTGCCGGGTGTCATCCTGTCTGGCCATGTTGATGTGGTCCCGGTCCAAGGGCAAACATGGACAAAACCACCCTTTGAGCTGACCCAAACTGGCACCCGCCTCTACGGTCGCGGCACCACCGATATGAAAGGCTTTGACGCCTGCGCCATCGCCATGATGCTGCAAGCCACCAAACGCGATCTGAAGGTTCCGCTGATCCTTGCGCTGTCTTATGACGAGGAAGTCGGTTGTCGCGGCGTAGGCACGCTGATCGACGCAATCGCCACATGGCCCACCCAACCGCGCCTGTGCATCGTCGGCGAACCCACCAGCATGGACGCCGCTATCGGCCATAAAGGCAAGGTCGCCTTGCGTGCCACCTGCACAGGGCGCACAGGCCATTCGTCGCTTGCGCCCCTTGCGCTGAACGCGATCCATCTTGCGATGGACTTTGGCACAGCCGTGCGCGACATGCAGGCACATGTGGCCGCCAATGGCCCCTTTGATGCTGATTATGACGTGCCGTATTCCACGCTCCATATCGGCAAAATCACAGGCGGTGTGCAGGTCAATGTAGTGGCGAATACCTGCGTGATAGACATGGAAATTCGCACCCTCGCAAACCATGATCCTGCAGACCTGATCACCCAACTTAAGACCGCGGCGCAGGCGATTGTGGCCCCCTTGCGCCCTGATTTCCCCGAAGCTGCGATCGAGATTGAACGCCTTTGGGACTATCCCGGCCTTGGCACCGCACCGGGTGCCGATGTGGTCAGCTTTGTCAAAAGCCTGACCGGGGGCAACGCCCATCTAAAGGTCGCCTATGGCACCGAGGGCGGCATGTATGCCAAAGCCCTTGGCATGCCCACCGTGGTCTGCGGCCCCGGTGCCATGGCCCAAGGCCATATGCCCGATGAATTTATCGAAATTGCCCAATTGGAACGCTGTGAGGCGATGTTGGCCAATCTGCTGGCGCGGTGCGAGGCCGGTTTCTGACGGCGCGCTTGGCAGGCGCTGGATGCCTGCGGCGCAGGTATTTGCGCCAAGATGAAATTGGGCGGGGATTTTAGGCTTGCAGCGCTGGAACCATATCTGCAAAAGGATGCTTTTAGCCCGCCCGCAAAGGGCGTAGAGAGTGCGCATCATGGCACTTACCCTCACCTCTCTTTCGCAAATAGCAAACCTTGGGTTTGACGATATTATTGATGTTCGCAGCCCAGCCGAATTTGCCGAGGATCATATCCCCGGCGCGATAAACTTGGCCGTGCTGGATAATGATGAACGCGCCGAAGTTGGCACGATCTACAAGCAAGACAGCCCTTTTCGTGCTCGTAAAATCGGGGCGGCGTTGGTGGCGGCCAATGCCGCCCGGCATTTGCAAGGCGCTTTGGCGGAAAAGCCGGGGGGTTGGCAGCCTTTGGTCTATTGCTGGCGCGGGGGCCAGCGATCTGGGTCGTTTGCGTCGATTTTGGCGCAAATCGGATGGCGGGTAGAGTTAATCCAGGGCGGCTATAAGTCCTACCGCACGCTGGTCGCATCGGCCCTTTATGATCTGGCCTTCCCTTGCCCTGTGGTTTTGCTCGATGGCAACACAGGCTCGGCCAAGACCGACCTTTTGCATAGACTTGCCAAACGCGGTGTCCAAGTGCTGGACTTGGAAGGTTTGGCTCACCACCGGGGCAGTCTGTTTGGCGCGATGCCGGGCGGTCAACCCAGCCAAAAAGCGTTCGAATCCGCCCTTGCAACTGCTATCAGCCAGCTGGACCCGGCCCGCGTGGTGGTGGTGGAAGCCGAGAGCTCCAAAGTGGGAAATTGCCGCCTGCCGCCGCAGTTGTGGAAGGCAATGGCGGTGGCCAAACGGTTGGAAGTGGTGGCACCCGTTGCCGCCCGCGCGCGCTATCTGGTCACGGCCTATGCGGATTTGGTAGCCGATACCGCCCGTCTGTCGTCCGTGATAGACCGCCTGCGCACATCGCATTCCACTGATCAAATTGGTATGTGGCAAGATCTGGTCACATCGGGCGCGTTTGAACCGCTCGCCGCCGATTTGATGGCCCAGCACTATGACCCCCGCTACGACAAGCACCGCGCAAGGCTGGAACATGGGGTCGAAGCGGTGGCGACGGACGGTCTTGACGACGAAGCGCTAGAGCGATTGGCGGATAAGTTGGAGCTGCGGTTGGGGGCAATGACCTAGCAGGCCATCCCCAACCGATCTAATCCCGCACGCCCGCAAACCGTTCCGTCCATTCCACCCGCTCATCATCCGTAATCTTGCGAAACAGCACCTCTGGCACCTCAAACACATGGCCCACCGGCAAGGCCAGCAATGCCGCGCGCAGATCGGTCGGCCAAGACCAATCTTCGGTCTTCATCCCCGCCATCATCGACGCCGCCGCCGCCGGGATAAACGGTTGCGAGATCACTGCATAAACCCGGATCAGGTTCAGCGCGAGGCGGATTTGCGCCGCCGCCTGCGCAGGATCAGTTTTCACCACCGTCCAAGGGGCTGCCGCCTGCAAATACTCATTGCCCGCGACCCAAATGCTGCGCAGCTCAATCGCCGCCTTGCGCACGTCCATCGCCTCCATAAAGCCCTCATAGGCCCGCAAACGCGTCTCCATCTCAACGATCAGCGCCTCTTCCGCTGCACCCCAATCGCCGCCCTCAGGCACCACTTCCCCAAACTTTGACCGGCAGAATTTCGTCACCCGGCTCACCAAATTCCCCAACACATCCGCCAAATCCTTATTGGCCGATTGCTGAAAATTCTCCCATGTAAACTCGGCATCCGAACTTTCAGGGGCATGCGACAGCAACCACCAACGCCAATAATCAGCGGGTAACAAAGACAGCGCTTGGTCCATAAACACCCCGCGCCCGCGCGATGTGGAAAACTGCCCGCCGTCATAATTCAGATAGTTAAAGGATTTGATGTAATCGACCAGCTTCCACGGCTCTGCCGACCCCAAAATCGTGGCCGGAAAGCTAAGCGTATGAAATGGAACGTTATCCTTGCCCATAAACTGGGTATAGGTCACGTCATCTGCGCCCTTATCGGTCCGCCACCAACGCTCCCAATCGCCGCCCGTGGCCGCTGCCCATTCTTGCGCGCAGGCGATATATTCGATCGGAGCATCGAACCAGACATAGAAAACCTTGCCCTCCATGCCCGCCCAAGGCGCGCCCTCAAACTGCACAGGCACCCCCCAAGACAGATCGCGCGTGATGCCCCGGTCTTGCAACCCATCGCCATCATTCAGCCATTTCTTGGCAATCGACGTGGTCAAAATCGGCCAATCGGCCTTGCTCTCAATCCACTCCGACAGCGCCCCCTTCATCTCTGATTGGCGCAAATACAAATGCTTGGTTTCGCGCAATTCCAGCTCGGTTGAGCCAGACACCGTGGACCGGGGATTGATCAGATCAACCGGGTCCAACTGCTTGGTGCAATTGTCGCACTGGTCGCCCCGCGCAGATTCAAACCCGCAATTCGGGCATGTTCCTTCAATATAACGGTCCGGCAAAAACCGCCCATCCACCACCGAATACATCTGCTTTTCCGTCACCTCACGGATCAACCCTTGGTCCGCCAACCGCTTGGCAAAGGCTTGGGTCAGATGCCGGTTCTCAACACTCGACGACCGCCCAAAATGATCAAACGACAACTGAAACCCTTGCGCAATCTCGGCCTGCACCGCGTGCATTTCAGTACAATAGGCGTCCACCGGCTTGCCCGCCTTGGCCGCCGCCAGCTCGGCCGGCGTGCCATGCTCATCCGTGGCGCAAAGAAACAACACCTCATGGCCCCGCGCCCGCAAGTATCGCGCATAAAGGTCGGCCGGCAATTGGCTGCCCACAAGGTTGCCCAAGTGCTTGATTCCATTGATATATGGAATAGCAGAGGTGATCAAATGTCTGGCCATGGGGGCGCCCTTTTCAGCAGTGGTTTGACAATCGTTTACCCCAACCCCGCGCAATTGCCCAGAAGGCGCGTTCGCCAATCGCTGCCTTTCCAGCACAGACCTGCGCCTTGACGACCACCCCACCCGTTCAGTATGCCAAACACCGCGCGACCAGAAAGACCCCTCCTATGCAAACCCCAGCCAAAACCTTCCCCCAAGGGCTCCGCGATATCATGCCTCTCGCCCTCGGTGCCGCGCTTTACGGTCTCGCCTTCGGCCTGCTCGCAGCCCAAGCCGGCATGTCGTCCCTACAAACCGGGGCCATGGGGGCGTTTGTCTTTTCCGGCTCGGCGCAATTCATCGCCGTTGAACGCCTTGCCGCAGGGGCCGGTGCCGCCACCGCCTTGATCGCAGGCATCGCCTTAAACCTGCGCATGGTCTTGATGACCGCGTCTTTGCGCGATGTGCTGGCAAACCGCCCGTTTTGGCAAAAACTATTGGGCGTGCATATGACCACCGATGAAAGTTGGGCGCTGTTTCACGCCACCCGCGCCAAAGGCCAAACCACCAGCTATTGGTATCTAATCGGGGCAGGCCTTGGCATGTGGCTGCTCTGGCTCGCCTCCACCCTCGCAGGGGTCAGCTTTGCGGCCTCCTTGCCCGAACCGCGCGCCCTTGGCATCGACTTTGCCTTCACCGCCGCCTTTATCGCCATCCTGCGCGGGCTATGGTCCGGCAAGCGTGACCTGGTCCCATGGTTGCTCAGCGCCGCCACCGTCGCAGGCCTGAACACCTTTACCCCGATGGAACCCTCATGGGCGCTGGTCATAGGCGGCATCCTCGGCGCTGTCGCCGCCGCGTTTGGGGGCAAAGATGCCACCCTTTAACACCGTCATCCTAGGCCTAATCGCCGCCAACCTCGTCATCCGTCTGGGCGGCTATTACCTCGGCGCCGCGTTGCCGCAAACCGGGCCATGGGCGCGCGGGCTAAAGGCCTTACCCGGCACGCTGATCACCGCGCTTGTGACGCTGCAACTGATGCAAGGCGGCGCGCAAGAATGGATCGCAGGCTGCATTGCCTTGATCGTCGCGCTGATCACGCGCAGCCTGCCCCTGACCATGATCGTAGGCATCCTATGCATCTATGCACTGCGCCACTGGGCCTAAAAGCACGCACAACCCAGCCGACAGGATATGCCAAACCCCACCCCATCATCTGTTCACAAATATCCAAACCCTTCCGCGCAACAAGGCCACATTCACAGGTCCAAAGAATATCCGCGTCCGCATTAACATTCAGTTAATAAAAAATCGAAAAAATTGCGATTTCAATAGGTTACAAAAACCTCCGCGCGCGATTATCCGGGACGGTTTTACCCGCCCCTTTCCCCAGTTTCCCATGGAAAAGGGCGGCACAATCATGCCGCCCGTCTCGTCACATTTTATCCACTGCAATCAATCGTCGTTCAGATTTTCCGGCAAAACAAGGTTCAGAACGATGGCAATAAACGCCGCTGGCAACAGCCCAGAGGTCAGCAAAATCTGCGCCGTTTTGCCAACATGCTGCAAAGCCGACGGTTCAAGTTGCAGGCCCAGACTGACCGACAAAGCCGTCGCAAAGATCACCATGTTCCTGCGGTTCCACTTCACGTCTGACAGCATATTGACACCCGACGCACAGACCATCCCGAACATCACAATCACCCCGCCGCCCAGCACGTTGATCGGCACAGTATTGATGACCGCACCAATTTTCGGCACGAACCCACACAGGATCAGAAAGATCGCGCCAATGGTCACGACATGGCGGCTCATCACCCCCGTCATCGCAATCAACCCGACGTTCTGGCTGAACGAAGTATTCGGCAACCCGCCAAACACGCCAGCAATCGCCGTCCCCGCACCATCGGCAAAGGTCGCGCCCGAGATTTCTTTGTCGGTGGCCTCACGCCCGGCCCCACCTTTGGTGATCCCGGAAACATCGCCCACCGTTTCAATCGCCGATACGATGGCCATAAAGCACATCCCGATCACGATGGCGGCGTTAAATTCAAACCCCCATTTAAACGGCATTGGCGCTGCAAAAACGGCAGCACGGCTGATATTACCAAAATTGACCTGCCCCATGAAGTAGGCAACAATATAGCCCACGATGATGCCAACCAAAACCGCGGCCACCGCGATGATGCCCCGCGCAAAGAACTTGATGGCCAGCGTGACCACGACCACAACCAAGGCAGGCGTCCACATGGCAAGGCTGCCAAAGTCAGGCGTCCCCATCTTGGGGACACCACCCGCCGCGTATTGAATGCCGACCTTGACCAAAGCAAGCCCGATCATCAACACGATCAACCCCGTAACCAACGGCGGCAGCGCATAGCGGATCCGACCCACCACAAAACCAAGGCAGAAATGGAACATCCCGCCGATCATCACACCCGTCATCAAACCTGCAAGACCAGCGGAGCCAAGCCCCGCCACAGCCGGGATCATAATCGGTACAAAAGCGAAAGACGTACCCTGCACAATCGGCAAGCGCGCGCCCACAGGTCCCATGCCAATGGTTTGAAACAAGGTAGCGATGCCCGCAAACAGCATCGACATCTGGATCATATAGTTCATGTCAGGAAAGCCCAAAGCCCCTTGATCCGACCCAAACCCGATGCCCGCAGCACCGCAAACGATGATTGCAGGCGTGACGTTTGAGACAAACATCGCGAGCACATGTTGTATGCCAAGCGGAACCGCACTAGCCATGGGCGGCATGTAGTTTGGATCGCGCAATTGTTCCGGCGTTCCGAGAGATGAATCAGCCATTTCCTGTCCTTCCGAGTTGGATTTCTTTGGTAAACCGCTTCTTTTTGGCGGTTGTCTTGGAGGCGTCAGTCTCGTTGCTTTGCAGCACCTCCCAAGGGGAACTGAACGTAAACTCTTCAAGGTTGGCCGTGAGTCCAATACGATCCACAACGGCAAAGAGGCCGGGGGCGTAAAGTGGCGTTAAGACGCCATGCCAGGTACCCCGGTGAAAGTTTATGCCTTGCCTGCCATTGGTCAGAAACGCGCGGGGTTTTGACTGACAATCAGGCGCGACAATGACCAGAAATGGGTGCTCGGACAGAGGCAAAAAGGCTTGTGATCCTTCGGGATGGCGTTCGATCAGATCAAGGATGTAAGGCAAGCTGCGGGCTTGCGCCTGAAAGATCGACAGGCCTGCGCGGGCATCGCCAAAATCGAGCTTTGCGCGGTCATGAAAGCGGCCGCAGAGGCCTTGGTTGATCATCTTATCCGGCGCACCCACAGCCTCCAGCACATCGCCGAAGGGGGCGAAGGCTGTAGGGGTTAGAGGCTCGGTATAGATGGTTCTTATCATTCTGACCTGTGGGTTCGCGGGTGATCGCCGGGGGTTTCACGCCCCCGGACCCCCGTGGAGTATTTTTGCAAAGATGAAAGCGATTAGCGCGGGTTGAGAGGGCCGCGCAGGTTGGCGTGGCGGTTGACGTCTTTATAAAGCAAATAGCGGAACGGGCCGGGGCCAGCGGCATAGCAAGCTTGGGGGCAGAAGGCGCGCAGCCACATGAAATCACCTGCCTCAACCTCTACCCAATCTTGGTTGAGTTTGTAGACGGCTTTGCCTTGCAGCACATAAAGCCCATGCTCCATGACATGGGTTTCTTCAAACGGGATCACGCCGCCGGGTTGAAAGGTGACGATAGTGACATGCATATCATGCGACAGATCGGTCGGGTCGACAAAGCGGGTGGTGGCCCACGCGCCGTTTGTATCAGGCATTGAGGTGGGTTTTACGTCTGCATCACTGGTAACGAACGCCTTTGGCGCAGGGATGCCGGCGGCAGGTTCATAAAGCTTGCGGACCCAATGAAAGCGAGCCGGGGCCGATTTGGCGTTTTTGAGCCGCCATTCGGTATGAGGCGGGATGTAGGCATAGCCGCCGGGGCCAAGATCATGGTCTTGCCCATCAATTGACAGCCAGACCTCGCCTTCGGTCACGAACAGCACTGATTGCGCGCCGGGGTCATTGTCGGGCGCGTTGGTGCCGCCGCCGGGGGCCACCTCCATCACATATTGGCTGAAGGTTTCGGAAAAGCCGGTCATCGGCCGCGCGATCAGCCACAGGCGGGTTTTATCCCAACCGGGCAGATAGCTGGTGACGACGTCGGAAAACACCCCTTTGGGGATAAACGCATAGGCATCGGTGAACACCGCACGACCTGTCATCAGCTGCGTTTGCGGTGGCAGGCCGCCTTTGGGGGCGTAATAGTTGGTCATGGCAGCATGTCCTTTAGGCGCAATTCAGCGATGCGTTCAACTTGGGTGCAAGCGGTGGTGAATTCGGTTTTCGTGTCATTGCCGATACGCGTTTGGAATGCAGCAAGAATGGTATCTTTGGTATTGTCACGCACGGCTATGATAAAGGGAAAGCCGTGTTTGGCGACATAAGCGGTATTGAGTTGGGCAAACGCAGCGCGCTCCGCGTCCGTCAGCGCGTCAAGCGCGGCGCTGGCTTGTTCAGCCGTGCTTTCGGCAGTCAGGCGTTTTGCGGCGGCGAGTTTGCCTGCGAGGTCTGGGTGAGCGGTCAGCACGCCCAAACGCTCGGCCGGGCTGGCCGTGCGGAACATGCGGGCCAGGGCGTTGTGCAGCCCAGTGGCGCCGTCATGGGCGGGGCCGAGTTCAAGCGCATGGGCGCGACTGGCGATCCATGGGGAATGCTCAAAGATGGAGCCAAATTTGGCGACAAAGCTGTCATGGTCCATCTGGCTGGGCCGCATGCGGCGCATATGGGGGTGGGTTGCGGCCCAATGCGCAGCGATGTCCATCCGGCGCGGGAACCACACATCGGCATGGCCCTGCGCATAGTCCAAAAACCGCATCAGGCCTGCGATTTTACCGGGACGACCGATCAGCCGGCAATGCAGGCCGATGGAAAACATCTTGGCCGCACCGGCCTCACCCTCGGCATAAAGCACGTCAAAGCTGTCTTTCAGATACTGAAAGAACTGCGCCCCATCGGTGTAACCGGGCGCTGTGGCAAAGCGCATATCATTCGCCTCTAGCGTATAGGGGATGATGAGCTGGTCGCGGTCTTTAACCTCAATCCAATAGGGCAAATCATCGTCGTAACTGTCTGAAATCCAGTCAAAACCGCCTTCCTCAGCCACCAAGCGCACGGTGTTGACCGAGCAGCGGCCTGTGTACCAACCGCGCGGGCGGTTGCCCACGACTTCGGTATGCAGGCGCACCGCCTCAGCAATCGCGGCACGCTCTTCCGCTTCAGCCATATCTTTGTGTTCGACCCATTTCAGACCGTGGCTGGCGATTTCCCACCCTGCCGCCTTCATCGCGGCGACTTGTTCGGGGTTGCGGGCAAGCGCCGATGCCACGCCGTAGACCGTCACGGGCAACGCGCGCGTGGTGAACAAACGGTGCAGACGCCAAAATCCGGCCCGCGCGCCGTAATCATAGAGCGATTCCATGTTCCAATGGCGCTTTCCCGGCCAAGCGGCGGCCCCTGCGATATCGGACAAAAACGCCTCAGACCCGGCATCGCCGTGCAAAACGTTGTTTTCGCCGCCTTCTTCGTAATTCAAAACCAGCGATATGGCGATTTTTGCGCCACCCGGCCATGCCGCATCGGGCGGGTTGGCCCCATATCCAGTCATGTCACGTGGGTATCTATGCACAAAACGCCCCTTTGCCGACCGTTTCTTTGCTTAACGGTGTTTGCTGTTTAATACGGAAAGCCCAGCACGATTTACAAAAAAATCCCGAAAGACCTATTCTGTAACTTGAAGGTCGCGCCTTGATGGAAAATCAGGCACGTTAGCGGCGAGATTTGTGCAAGGAGAAACAGATGAGCAGCGGAAAACTAACCACGCATGTATTGGACACAGCCCTTGGCAAGCCGGCTGCGGCCGTAAAAATTGCCTTGTTTCGGGTAACAAGAGACGGGTCTGAAAAGATCGCCGAAACCGTGACCAATGCCGATGGCCGGACCGACGCGCCGATGCTGCAAGGGGCGGGGCTGGCCGTTGGCACCTATGAACTGCTGTTCAGCGCGGGGGCCTACTTGCGCGCCAGCGGCCAAGCCAAGGGCGATGTGCTGTTTTTGGATGATATCCCGATCCGCTTTGGCGTGCCGGATGCCTCGGCGCATTACCATGTGCCGCTGCTCATCTCGCCCTTCGCCTATTCCACCTATCGCGGAAGCTAGGGTTAGAATCATTCCAAACCTTGACTTGGCGCCGTTGCGGGCGCATATCTGACTAGAACTGTCGGAGATAGAAAATGTTCATCCAGACCGAATCTACGCCAAACCCTGCCACCTTAAAATTCTTGCCCGGCCAAACCGTGTTGGATATGGGGACCGCCGATTTCCCATCCGCAACAGCGGCCGACAAATCGCCGCTGGCTAAGCGCATCTTTGCGGTGGGCGATGTGGCAGGCGTGTTCTTTGGCAATGACTTTGTAACCGTGACCAAGGTTGACGGCGCCGAGTGGGACCATATCAAGCCTGCGATTTTGGGCGCGATTATGGAGCATTACCAATCGGGCGCCGCCGTGATTGAGGGTGAGCAAGCGGCCTCTGGCCATGCGGAACACACTGGTGAAGATGGCGACATTGTTGCCCAAATCAAAGAGTTGCTCGATACGCGCGTGCGCCCGGCTGTGGCCCAAGATGGGGGCGATATTACGTTCCACGGCTTTGACCGGGGTGTCGTGTATTTGCACATGCAAGGGGCCTGTGCAGGGTGCCCATCGTCAACCCTGACGCTGAAAATGGGCATTGAAAACCTGCTGCGCCATTACATCCCCGAGGTGCTGGAGGTTCGGCCCGTTGCCGCCTGACCAGCCTCTACTGGCGTTTGATACATCGGCCGCGCATTGCGCGGCCGCTTTGTTGTTGCGCGGGAACATCATCGCCCAAACCCGCGAAGATATGGCCAAAGGCCAATCTGAACGCCTCATGCCAATGATTGAAGAAATGTTAACCGCCGCAGGGTTCCACTGGCGCGGCCTAGGCGCCGTTGCTGTGGGTGTTGGCCCCGGCAACTTTACCGGCATCCGCATATCCGTCGCGGCAGCGCGCGGTTTGGCCTTGGGTCTGGGCGTGCCAGCCGTGGGGGTGACAGGCCTTGAGGTGCTGGCTTTTGGCAACACAGGCCGGTCGCGGGTGGCCTTGCCTGCGCCACGCGGTGCGTTTTTTGTGCAAGATTTTAACGATGAGACGCCCTTGGCCGCACCGTTTGAGGCATCGCTGGACGACGCCCATCTGTGGCCCCCAGACCCCAGCGTGACGCTGATCGGTGATTGGCCAGACCTACCCAACACCGCCAACACAATCATCAGGCCGGACGCAAATACCCGCCTCCGCGCGCTCGCCCATATTGGCGCGCGGTACGCGGCAAATGGCGCGCCACTACCTGCCCCGTTTTACATGCGCGCGGCTGATGCAGCCCCACCCAGCGACCCATCACCCGTGATTTTAGACGCAGATCCATGACCCCCACCGCCCTGTCCGCCTTGCACCGATCGGCCTTTACCACGCCCCGCCCGTGGTCTGCGGCCGAGATTACCGCCTTGCTTACAGGCATCGGCGTATTCTGGCTGGGCGATCCACGCGGCTTTGTGATGGGCCGCAGCGTGGCAGGCGAAGTTGAGGTGCTAACGCTGGCCGTCGCCCCCGAAAGGCGCAGGCAAGGTGTCGCCCGCGCATTGATGCAAGGCTTTGCAGACCAAGCGATTGCCACCGGGGCCACGACTGCATTTCTTGAGGTTGCTGCCGATAATGCCGCCGCCATAGCGCTTTATCTTTCCTTGGGTTACACTCCAGCAGGCCGCCGCCGCGGGTATTTTGAAACCCCACAAGGCCAGCGCATTGATGCCTTGGTGATGACCAAAGCGCTGGCGACCCCGGTTTGACGCAACGACACCCGCACCCACAGACCCAGCTTTCGCCCAAAACTTGACCAATCGGCCAAATCGCGCTACCCCTTTTTACAAATACCTATTGACCCCTTGGTCCAAACCCCGCCTAATTTAGCCACGCTCCACCCCCCAGACACAGGGGATTCTTACGGTGGCAAAAATTCCAACCGGGAGACGATACTATGACCCTTATGAAACACCTCGCCGCTGCCACGGCGACCCTTGCGCTGACCGCTGGCATGGCCGCGGCTGACCCTGCGCTGATCTTTGATCTTGGCGGCAAGTTCGACAAATCCTTCAACGAGGCTGCCTATGAAGGCGCGCAGCGGTGGGCCAAGGAAACCGGCGGCACCTATAAAGAGCTGGAAATGCAATCCGAAGCCCAGCGTGAACAAGCGCTGCGCCGTTTGGCCGAATCTGGTGCAAACCCCGTTGTTATGACCGGATTTGCCTTTGGCGATGTGCTAGCCCAAGTGGCCCCAGATTTTCCAGACACACGCTTTGCGATCATTGACATGGTGGTTGATCAGCCAAACGTAAAGTCGGTGGTCTTTACCGAAGAGCAAGGGTCGTACCTTGTGGGCATGATGGCCGCGATGGCATCCAAAACCGGCACCGTTGGCTTTATCGGCGGTATGGACATTCCATTGATCCGTAAATTCGCCTGCGGCTATGCCCAAGGCGTCAAAGCCGTGAACCCGGATGCAACCGTGATTGCCAATATGACAGGCAGCACCCCTGCTGCGTGGAATGACCCGGTAAAGGGTGGCGAATTGGCAAAGGCGCAGAAAAGCCAAGGCGCTGACGTGATTTACGCAGCGGCTGGCGGTACGGGCTTGGGTGTTTTGCAGGCTGCGGCAGATGAAGGCATCTTGTCGATCGGCGTAGACAGCAACCAAAACTATCTGCATCCAGGCAAAGTGCTGACCTCCATGCTCAAGCGCGTGGACAATGCTGTGTATGACGCGTTCACGGCTGGCACAGCGCTTGAAGGCGGCGTTCAGGTCATGGACCTTGCCGCAGGTGGCGTGGGCTATGCGATGGATGAGCACAACGCAGCCTTGGTGTCTGACGCGATGAAAGGTCAGATCGACAAGGCCGCCAAGTTGATCGGCGACGGCACGTTGAAAGTACACGACTATATGTCGGATGAGACTTGTGCTGCTTTAACGTTCTAAATGTCAGACGACACAACTTTGGGGCGGCAGGAAACTGCCGCCCCCGCAGATGCCCCGCTGGCGATTGAGCTGCGCGGAATTTCCAAAGCATTTGGTCCGGTGCAGGCCAATAAGGACATCTCTATCCAAGTCGCTAAAGGGTCCATCCACGGGATCATCGGCGAAAATGGCGCGGGCAAATCGACGTTGATGTCGATCCTTTATGGGTTCTACAAGGCCGACGCGGGTGAGATTTATATCAGCGGCACACTAACCCCGATCCCCGACAGCCAAAGCGCTATTCGTGCAGGCATCGGGATGGTGTTTCAGCATTTCAAACTGGTGCAAAACTTTACCGTACTGGAAAACGTGATCCTTGGTGCCGAAGGCGGTGCCATGCTGCGCGGTGCTATGGCATCGGCGCGCCAAACCCTAACCGACCTCGCGCGCGAATATGAATTGGACGTAGACCCGGACGCGGTAATCGAAGACCTGTCCGTGGGCCACCAACAGCGCGTTGAGATCCTCAAAGCGCTGTACCGCCAAGCCGATATTCTGATTTTGGATGAGCCTACGGGCGTTTTGACCCCCGCCGAGGCCGACCAATTGTTCCGCATTTTGAATGGGTTGAAAGATCAAGGCAAGACCGTGATCCTGATCACCCATAAATTGCGCGAGATTATGGAGATTACCGACACCGTATCAGTCATGCGGCGCGGACAAATGACCGCCACGGTAAAAACCAAAGACACCAGTCCCGAGGCCTTGGCCGAGTTGATGGTGGGCCGCAAGGTTCTGCTGTCCGTTGACAAACGCCCCGCCACACCCGGCGATATGGTGCTAGAAGTCGAAAATCTGCGTGTCCGCGATGAGGCGGGGGTGGAGCGCCTGAAAGGCGTATCCTTGACCATCCGCGCCGGAGAGATTTTGGGGATCGCAGGCGTTGCAGGCAACGGCCAATCCGAATTGCTAGAGGTGTTGGGCGGCATCGCACGTGGCACCGGCACCGTGCGCCTGAACGGCCAAGAGATTGCCCTGACCGCCGCCGCCGATGGCCAAACCCGCCGTGCGCGCGGTATCGCCCATGTGCCAGAGGATCGGCAGCACCTAGGCCTGATCATGGATTTCACCGCTTGGGAAAACGTGGCCTTTGGCTATCACCACGCGCCAGAATACCAAAAATCAGCGCTGTTCATGGATAATGACGCGATCCGCGCCGATGCGACATCGAAAATGGAACGCTATGACGTGCGCCCGCCCATCCCCACGCTTGCTGCCAAAAACTTTTCGGGCGGCAACCAACAAAAAATCGTGGTCGCGCGTGAAATGGACCGTAACCCCGACCTGTTGCTGGTCGGCCAGCCCACGCGCGGCGTGGATATTGGCGCGATTGAATTTATCCACAAGCAAATCGTCGCCCTGCGGGATGCAGGCAAGGCGGTGCTGCTAGTCTCGGTCGAATTAGACGAGATTATGAGCCTATCCGACCGCATCGCCGTGATGTTTGACGGCCAGATCATGGGCGAACGTGACCCCGCCACCACCGATGAACGCGAGCTTGGGCTGCTGATGGCAGGGGTGGTAAAATGAGCACGATGCCAAAATGGGCCGATGCCGTGCTGGTCCCCTTGATCAGCCTTGTAATCGCCTTTGTCATTTCTGGCCTCGTCATCTTGGCGATTGGCGAAGACCCGATTGCGGCGATGAAGCTGATGATTACCGGCGCACTTGGGTCAACCTATGGCTGGGGATATACGCTCTATTATTCCACTAACTTCATCTTTACCGGGCTTGCCGTGTCGGTGGCCTTTCAGGCTGGGCTGTTCAATATCGGTGGCGAAGGCCAAGCGAGCCTTGGCGGGTTGGGCGTGGCCTTAGCCTGCCTGTTCGTGCCATGGCCGCATTGGTCGCTGGCGCTGATTGGGGCGGCCACGATGGCTGCGCTGTTTGGCGCGGCTTGGGCTGCGATTCCGGCCTATTTGCAGGCCAAACGCGGCAGCCATGTGGTGATTACCACGATCATGTTCAACTATATCGCGGCAGCCTTGATGATCTATGTCCTCGTCACCGTTTTGCGGCCCACGGGTGCAATGGATACGGCCTCGGCCCGGTTCGATGACAGCCTGAAACTGCCACGCTTGGGCGACATTCTGGGGCTTGTTGGCATCCCGTTTAACAACCGCAATCCGGCCAATATCAGCCTGCTGATCGCCCTTGTGGCGTGCGTAGGCGTGTGGCTATTGATGTGGCGCACCCGGCTGGGGTACCAGCTGCGCGCATTTGGGAAATCGGAAAAGGCCAGCGTTTATGCAGGTATAAACCCAGTGCGCATCACCATGTATGCCATGCTAATTTCGGGTGGCTTGTCAGGGATGATGGCAATCAACACCGTTATGGGTGAGGCAAACCGCCTCCTCCTGAATTCGGTCGAAGGGGCTGGGTTCATCGGCATCGCCGTGGCCTTGATGGGCCGCAGCCACCCCGTTGGCGTGCTGCTGGCCGCGATTTTATTTGGCTTTTTGTACCAAGGTGGGGCCGAGCTTGCCTTGTGGACCACCATCCCGCGTGAGCTGATTATCGTGATCCAAGCGCTTGTCATCCTATTCACGGGGGCGATGGACAACATGGTTCGCAAGCCGGTGGAAAGCCTGTTCTTGATGTTGAGAAAGGGCAAAGCGTAATGGATTTCGCGACCCTTATTCAGATCTTGGACAGCACGGTGCGGCTTGCGACTCCTTTGCTGTTTGCCTGTCTTGCAGGCCTGTTTTCCGAACGTGCCGGCGTGTTTGACATCGGGCTAGAAGGCAAGATGTTGGCCGCCGCGTTCCTATCGGCTGCGGTCGCCGCCGTGACCGGGTCGGTTTGGCTAGGTGTGCTGGCAGGGATATTTGCGTCGTTGCTATTGTCAGGGATTCACGGCCTAGCGTCGATCACCTTTCGGGGCAATCAGCTTATCTCAGGCGTGGCGATCAACTTTCTGGCGTCAGGCCTTACCGTTCTTTTGGGGCAAAAATGGTTTGGTCTGGGCGGCCGCACCCCGCCACTGACAGATGGCGGCCGGTTTGAACCAATCACCTTGCCATTTGCAGATGCCATTGCCCCCTTGCCCTTCATCGGCCCAATCTATGCTGAGTTGATTTCGGGCCATTCCATCCTGGTTTATCTGGCCATCGCCTGTGTGCCTGCATCGGCATGGGTGCTTTACCGTACCCGCTTTGGCCTGCGGCTGCGGGCTGTGGGCGAAAACCCTGCGGCAGTTGATACGGCCGGGGTTTCAGTAATCGGCATCCGCTATGCAGCCATCGCAATTTGCGGCGTGCTGTGCGGTTTGGCGGGGGCCTATTTGGCGCTTGGCCTTGCCGCAGGCTTTGGCAAAGAGATGACTGCGGGGCGTGGCTTTATCGCATTGGCCGCCTTGATCTTTGCCAAATGGCGGCCTTGGTATGCGCTTGGGGCAACCATGCTCTTTGGCTTCCTAGAGGCCGTTGGCAACCGCTTTCCCAGCATCGACCTTGGGCTGTTCGCGATACCATCACAGTTTGTCCAAGCTCTGCCCTATATTATTACCGTCGTGATCCTTGCAGGCTTTATCGGCAAGGCAAAACCGCCGCGCGCCGGGGGCGAACCCTATGTAAAGGAACGCTGAGGCCCCGTTTCTGTGGGACTAATGCCAGTTTGACCGAAAATTTTGGGCCAATCGCCGCGCCCACGCACTTGGCCCTGCAACAGGGTTTGACAACACCCCCCAAGGGGCGCAATTCTGGTCTACGCTGCCCCCGCTCATCGCATCGCGTATTGAATGCTTTGCACGATCCGTTTGTAAACACCGCGTTGATTGCTCTGATATGCAGCTATACCTGCCCATTGCTGAACTTTCGGTAAACGCCTTTGCCCTTTTGGGCTTGGGCGGGATTGTTGGCATTTTGTCGGGCATGTTTGGCGTGGGCGGTGGGTTTATCATCACACCGCTGCTGTTCTTTATGGGCATCCCGCCTGCGGTGGCTGTGGCCACGGGGGCCAATCTAGTCGTGGCATCCTCGGTTTCAGGCGTTTTGGCCCAGCTTAAACGCAAAGCAGTCGATTTTCGGATGGGCTTTGTGCTGCTGGCGGGCGGGCTTATAGGGTCGGCCTTGGGCATTTGGGTTTTTGCTTGGCTGACCACACTGGGGCAAATCGATCTGTTTGTGCAGCTATCTTATGTGCTCTTTTTGGGCCTCGTTGGCGCAATGATGTTCAAGGAAAGCCTTGGCGCCCTGCTGCGCGCGCGTAAACCCGGTGCGCCCATTCGGCGGGCGCATGTGCATTATGCCGTCCATAAACTGCCGCTTAAAATGAAATTCCGCGCCTCAGGCCTGTACATTTCGGTTATCCCGCCCATGCTTGCGGGTGCTGCGGTTGGCTTTTTGTCGGCCATCATGGGGGTTGGTGGTGGGTTTATCATGGTGCCCGCCATGATCTATCTGCTCGGGATGCCAACCAAGGTTGTGGTTGGCACCTCGCTGTTTCAAATCCTATTTGTAACCGCCTTCACGACCGTCATGCACGCGGTAACCAGCCAAACCGTCGATTTGGTGCTGGCCCTTTTGCTCATCATCGGCGGTGTGATCGGTGCGCAAATCGGGTCCAAAATCGGTCTTAAACTGCGGGCCGAGCAGTTGCGGATTTTGCTGGCGCTGATGGTGCTGGCCGTGTGCTTGCGCATCGCTCTGGGCCTGCTCCTCACCCCGGATGAGCTCTATTCCATCGCACCGGGGAGGTTCCCATGATCCGGGCGCTTCTATGCCTACTCCTTTGGTCCCTGCCCGCGCAGGCCCAAGAAGAAACCATTGAAAACCCGACCGGCGAAACCATTGTCGCGGGCCTTAGCCAAAACCTGATTGCGATCACGACAAATTTCACGGGGTCTGAAATCTTGATTTACGGCGCGATCAAGCGAGAGCAAGCGATCCCCGAAGGCGCGCCTATTCAAGTGATTGCAACGGTCCAAGGCCCCTCTGGCCCTCTGACCGTGCGGCGCAAAGAGCGCAAGTTTGGCATCTGGATGAACACCGAGGCCGTCACCATCAGCCGTGCACCCAGCTTTTATGCCATCGCGTCCTCGGTCCCGCTGAATGAGGCCTTGTCTGAAACCGAAAACCTGCGGCACCAAGTGACCATCCCTAGCGCCATCCTCGCCGTTGGCATCGCATCCGAGGCCGAAGACGCCCCGGTCTTTCTGGACGCGCTGATCCGTTTGCGGCGCGAAAATCTTGATTATGTTTTGAATGAAAACTCGGTCAAACTGCTGGAATCGACGCTGTTTCGCGCCGATGTCGCCTTGCCCGCCAACCTGACCGAGGGCGAATACCGCGTGCGGCTGTTCATCACGAGGGACGGTGTGGTGATCGACAAGCATGAAGAAATCATCACCGTCAACAAAGATGGGCTGGAACGTTGGATCCACAACCTCGCCCATGAACAGCCGCTGATTTACGGGCTTTTGGCGCTGTTTCTGGCTGTTTTTGCAGGCTGGGGCGCGTCTGCTGCCTTTGGTTTGTTGCGCCGCTAGGTCGCCCTAACGCCCGCCCCGCGCGGCCTTTTGCTCAACCATCGGCCATTTGCGCCCCATCGTCACCGCCCGCGCGATGTTCAAAACCATCAACGCCGCCCAAAGCCCATGGTTGCCCCAAAGCGGCACCAAAACCAACAAGGCTGCGGCATAGGCCAACACCGACGCCAACATCGCTTGGCGCATCTGCCGTGTCAGCGTGGCACCGATAAAAATGCCGTCCAGCATCCACGCCCAAACACCCACCACGGGGGCCGCCACCAACCATGGCAAATACTCACGTGCCACCAGCCGCACATTGGGCGCGGTGGTCATCAGGTCGATCAGCATAGGCCCGGCGGCAAGATACAGCAGCGACAAGCAGGCAACCGCCCCCACGCCCCATTGCGTGCTAACCAATGACGCCCGCCGCGCAGCCCGTACCGACCGCGCCCCCACGGCTTGGCCCACCAACGCCTCAGCCGAAAAGGCGAACCCATCAAGGAAGAACGCGGCAATCGTCAGAAACTGCATCAGCACCTGATTGGCCGCTAGCGTCACATCCCCCTGCCCCGCACCCAAAAATAAAAAGCTGGTAAAGCTGATTTGCAACAGCACCGACCGGACCATGATATCGCCGTTCACCACCGCCATGTGCAACAACGCCGACTGATCGCGCAACCGCGCTAAGGCAGGCGCAAGAGCAGCCCCAAAGGCCACACGGCACAGCCATAGCCCAAAGGCCAGCCCCGTCCATTCAGCAATCAGCGTGGCAATCGCCACCCCTTCAACACCCCAACCAAGCCCAAGCACAAACCACAAATCCAGCGCAATATTCACCCCGTTTATCCAGATTTGCAGGATCAGCACCGACCGCGTCCGCTCTGTCGCAATCAACCAGCCTGTAATCGCGTAAAGCGCAATCGTCGCAGGCGCCCCCCATATGCGCAGGCGCAGATAAGATTGCGCCAACCCTTCCACCGCCTCGCTGCCCGGTGACAACCACAACGCACCCCAAAACAGCGGCACCTGCACCAGAATGAAAAACACCCCTGCCGCCGCGCCAATCATCAACGCTCGCAGCAAAATCGCGGTGCCTTCGGCCCGATTGCCGGCGCCAAACGCTTGCGACGCGAGCCCCGTGGTCCCCATCCGCAAAAAGCCAAAAATCCAATAGACCGACGCCAAGATAATCGCGCCTAACCCCACCGCCCCAATGGGCGCGGGCAGGCCCATTTGCCCCACCACAGCCGTGTCAACGGCCCCCAAAAGCGGCACAGTCACGTTTGCCAAAACAATTGGCACCGCCACCCGCAAAACGCGGGCATGGGTGATCTCGGCTGTCTGCATCAGGTGGAAAGCAGCCCGGTCGCGGCCGTCTCATCCTCGCGCGCGGGCATCAGGAAATGCCCGGTGGCTTGGGCAAACAAGCGGCTGCGGTTGTCTTGCCACGCCTCAACATGCACCGACGCATAGCGCCGCCCCGACCGATTTATCCGCGCCCGAGCATAGGCATCGCGCGGCAAGCCTGATCGCAGATAGTCCACGGTAAAATCAATCGTTTTTGGCAGGCGCACTTGTGCCACCGGGTCAGGGGCTGCTGCATCAAACCTGCCTTGCTCCATATCCTCCCACAGCATCGACCAGCTCAACTCAATAATAGCTGCAACCTCCAAAAACGCCGCCGTCACCCCACCGTGAATGGCTGGCAACATCGGGTTGCCAATCAGCTTTTCGTCAAAGGGCAGCACGGCCGTCAACTCATCCCCGCGCCGATCAAACTTGATCCCCAGAAACTGAATATACGGCACCCCGTCCACCAAGCGGTGCAAGGCGGCATCCCGGCGTTGCTTGATCACTTGCACAGGCTCAGGCCGGGGCCGCCGCTTAATCTGATCGCTCATGCCACCGCTCCTTTCGCGCGTTCAATCGTAAAGGCGCCTGTTGCCGTGGCTACAGGCCGTTCGCTATCTTCATCCGTGGTGGTGACCCGCACAAAGGCCACTGACCGGGTGACGTGGTAACACTCGGCCCGCGCGGTGATGCGTTGGCCGGGGGTCGCCGGGCGCATGTAATCAATTCGCAGATCAATGGTAGCTGTCGATGCGGGTTGCGACGGATGGCACATGACCGCCGCCCCCGACGCTGTATCCATCAGCGCCGAAACCGCCCCCCCGTGAATAACCCCCGTCGCCGGATCACCGATAAACCGGGTGTCATACGGCATGGAAACCACGGCCACGCCGTCTTTCAACATCTCCAACTCCATCCCCAAAGCTTGGCTATGCGGCAAGGCCTCAATAAATTGGCGTACGAACTTTTTGCTATCAGTCATTTTTGGCCCATCCTTCGTTACCGCCATGTTCCCCATTGGCACCCAAGCTGCAAGCCCTGCACGCAAATGCGCCGTCAGTGATTGCGCTGTCGCAGACATAGGCCTAGTCTTTGTGGCAAGGGAGAATTCACTATGGCAGACACGCGTCTAAGCTTTAAAGAAATGTGCGCCAAGTTTGACGTCACGCCGCGCACCTTGCGCTATTACGAATATATTGAACTGATCGAGCCTGAAAAAGAAGGTCGCGCACGCTGGTACGGCTCGCGCGAAGTAGCGCGCATGACCCTTATTCTGCGGGGCAGACGTTTCGGGTTCAGCCTCGAAGAAATTCGCCAATGGCTGATGATCTATCGCCAAAAAGGCGACAAGCGGCAACTGCAGGCGTGGATCGACCTCGCCGACCGGCAACTCGCCGAGCTTGACCGCCAGCGCAGCGAGCTGGACGTGACAATCGCCGATTTGCGCACGCTTCGCGACACCGCCGCGAAGGAAATCTAACCCCTAGCCTTTGCATTTCGGGGCTGACACCGCGTCATCCTTGGGTCTGACGTGACGTCACAGTGACGTTAACGTCAATTGATCTGGTAAGCTGATCGCAACGATACCATGTGACCGTAGGGAAGCGACCAAACTTGGCCGCTCAACCCGTAACTTGGTAACAGTGAGAGTTTTCGATGACGACAAATGACCTGATGACGATCCGCGAGATGTGTGATGCCTTCGATGTGACTCCGCGCACTCTGCGCTTTTATGAGGCGAAAGAGTTGATCTTTCCGAAACGTGAAGGGACCAAGCGTTTGTTCAACCGCCGTGACCGCGTGCGGCTAAAGCTGATCCTGCGCGGCAAGCGTTTTGGGTTCAGCCTCGAAGACATCCGGCAATTGCTGGATATGTACGCCCTCGAAGGCTCTGAGCGTTCGCAATACCTGCGGACCTATTCCTTGGCTCAAGACCGTTTGGTCCAAATGGAGCAGCAACGCGATGAGTTGATCGAGGCCATAGCAGAATTAAAGACTGAGTTGGCGAGTGGGGCCGAGATGTTCCAAACCTATTCAGCCGAAAGCACCATCAAGACCCAATCCGCCGCCTAAACTGCCGCCCAATCTGGCCAAACCAAGACCAATTTCACGGAGAGTCCGATGCCCATCTATAATGCACCCGTCCAAGACATTCAGTTTCTGCTGCAAGACGTTTTGAAAGTCACCGAAACCGGCGTGCCTGGATACGAAGACCTAGAGGCGGATTTCACCTCAGCGGTGCTGGAAGAGGCAGGCAAAGTAGCGCGTGATGTGCTGGCTCCCTTGAACCTGTCGGGCGATCAAGAAGGCTGCACCTTGGAAAACGGTGTCGTGCGCACGCCATCTGGTTTTGACAAGGCGTTTGCCGCGATGAAAGACGGTGGCTGGACCGCACTCGATTGCGACCCAGACTATGGTGGCCAAGGCTTACCCTATCTGATGGGTACCGCGGTGGGTGAGATTTTCGTGTCGGCCAACATGGCCTTCAATATGTACCAAGGCCTGACTCACGGGGCCTATTCCGCGATCCACGCGCATGGCACCGATGCGCAAAAGGCCATGTACCTGCCCAAGATGGTCAGCTGCGAATGGACCGGCACGATGAACCTGACCGAACCGCATTGTGGCACCGATCTGGGGCTGATGCGCACCAAAGCGGACCCGCAAGACGATGGGTCGTATGCAATCACCGGCCAAAAGATCTTCATTTCGGCGGGTGAACATGATCTGGCCGAAAACATCATTCACTTGGTGCTGGCCAAGGCTGCAGGCGGGCCAGACGGCATCAAAGGCGTGTCGCTGTTCATCGTACCCAAGTTTTTAGTGAACGATGACGGCAGCTTGGGTAAGCGTAACGGCGTCACGGTCGGCTCGATTGAACACAAAATGGGTATCCACGGCAACGCAACCTGTGTGATGAACTATGATGGCGCCAAAGGCTGGCTTTTGGGCGATCTGCACAAAGGCATGAAAGCCATGTTCACCATGATGAACGAGGCGCGTTTGGGCGTAGGCCTGCAAGGCTATGCCGTGGCCGAGGCTGCGTATCAAAACGCCGTAGCCTATGCGAATGACCGCTTGCAAGGCCGCGCCGTCACAGGTGCCGAAAACCCAAAAGGCCCGGCCGACCCGCTGATCGTTCACCCCGATATCCGCCGCAATCTAATGGATCAGAAAAGCTTTGTCGAAGGGGCGCGGGCGTTCACGTTCTGGGGCGCACACCTGATAGACCGCTCGGTCCGCATGGATGACACCGATGCCGAAGGCCTGATCTCGCTGATGACCCCGGTCATCAAAGGGTTCCAAACCGACAGAGGCTTCGAGATGGCCGTGCAAGCACAACAAGTCTGGGGCGGCCACGGCTATATTGAGGAAAACGGCATGAGCCAGTTTGTCCGCGATGCCCGTATCGCCCAAATCTATGAAGGCGCAAACGGCATTCAGTCACTCGACCTTGTTGGCCGCAAACTGGCGCAAGATGGTGGCAAGCATGTGATGGCGTTTTTTGAGATGATCAAAGGGTTCATCAAGGAAAACACCGATGATGCACGGATGGCACCGTTCAACGATGCCCTGAAAGCAGGGTCCAAAGATATGCAGGCCGCTGCGATGTATTTTATGCAAAACGGCATGAAAAATCCCAACAACGCGCTGTCCGGGTCTTATGACTTCATGCATCTGATGGGCCATGTCTGCTTGGGCTTCATGTGGGCACGGATGGCAAAAGCGGCGTTCGCAGCCCAAGACGCAGGCACAGGCGATGCCGCTTTCCTTGCCAACAAAATCGCCACAGGCCGTTACTACATGGCGCGCCAGATGCCTGCGACGGGCATGCACCTGGCCCGGATTGAAAGCGGAGCCGAGCCTGTGATGGCACTGACAGCCGAGGCGTTCTAAGGTAAGGTGACTACCACTCACCCTACCCCTGTTTTCCAATCGGAGCCTACCCATGCCAAAACGCTTTCGCCTGACCCGCCGCTTTCCGGTCGCTATGACCGAAGATGGCTACCGTCGCCTCAAACGTTTTGCAGGCGAGGCAGGGTTGGATGAAGGCGAGGCGCTTTCGTTCTTGTTTGAAAACTTCAACTCGGTGATCGACCATGACACACTGACCCACCGTTTACGGTTGTTCAATTCGGAACTGGAGGATCGTAAACACTAGTGGTGCAAAATTTATAGGCCGGAATGAGTATTTGGACAAAGATGAAATAGCAGGAATGCGCCCCGACCTGAGAGATCAGTCCGATCCATGCGAGAGCTTCGCGCGCGGCCGGGGCGACTTCACCTTTGGCGGTCATCGGCTCTCCAGCCTGTACCGCAGTGTTAGTGTAGTATTTTCAAGGTTAAGAAAGCGTTATCTTGCCATTTCATCTTTGCAAAAATACTCAAATCCGCTTGCTTAGGGTGCGCTGGCACCGGGAAGATTGATATGACTGCGAAACTCTATTGCTTTGGCGAAAGCGGAAACGCCTACAAGGCAGCACTTGCCCTTACCCTTGCCGATATGGAATGGGCACCCGTCTTTGTTGACTTCTTCAACGGCGAAGCGCGCAGCCCTGCATTCCGTGAAATCAACCCAATGGGCGAAGTGCCTGTTTTGGTCGATGGCGACACGACGCTCACACAATCCGGCGTCATCCTTGATTATATCAGCTCCAAAACCGGTAAGCTGGGCGGTCGCTCTGCGGCCGAGCGGCGCGAGGTGTTGCGCTGGTTGTTTTGGGACAATCACAAACTGTCAGGCGTCGTAGGCCCGACCCGCTTCCTAATGAACTTTCTGCCACCGGAAAAGCGCCCCGAGGCGGTAATCGCGTTCAACCAAGCGCGCCTCAAAGCGTCCTACACGATCCTCAATGATCACCTCGCAACATCTGATTGGATCGTCGGTGACCAAGTCACGATCGCCGATCTGTCGTGTTGCGGGTATCTTTATTACCCCGAGCCGTTTGGCTTTGACCGCGCCGACTGGCCGCACATCGCCCGCTGGCTTGACCAAATCGCGGCGCTTCCAGACTGGAAAGCCCCTTATGATATGATGCCCGGCAACCCTTCTGACCGGGCCAAAGCCTAAATACCCACCGCCGCAGACACCGCACCCAATACCTAAAGACCCGGAGAAACCCAAATGACCGAAGCCTACATTTATGACGCCGCCCGCTCACCCCGCGGCAAAGGCCGCCCCGATGGATCTTTGCATGAGCTGACCTCGGTCGCGCTGTCGGCCAAGGTGCTGAACGCAGTCAAAGCGCGCAACGGCCTCGAAGGCCATGCGGTTGAGGATGTGATCTGGGGCAATGTGACCCAAGTCGGCGAACAAGGCGGCTGCCTTGCGCGGTCCGCCGTTCTCGCATCAGACCTTGATGAACGCATCCCCGGCCTTGCCATAAACCGCTTTTGTGCCAGCGGGATGGAGGCGGTGAACATCGCGGCCAACCAAGTGCGCGGCGGGGCCGGCATGGGCTATATCGCTGGTGGTGTAGAAATGATGGGCCGCGTCGCCATGGGCTCAGACGGTGCGGCGATTGCGGTTGATCCTAGCCTTGCCATGAAAACCTATTTCGTGCCGCAAGGTATTTCCGCCGATATTATCGCCACCGAATATGGCTTTACCCGCGATATGGCTGATGCTTTGGCTGTGGAAAGCCAAAAGCGGGCCGCACAGGCCTGGGCCGAAAACCGCTTTGCCAAGTCGGTCATCACGATCACCGATCAAAACGGCCTGACCATTCTGGACCGCGACGAATACATGCGCCCCGGCACCGATATGCAAAGCCTTGGTGGCCTAAAGCCCGCCTTCAAAGACATGGGTGAAGTCATGCCCGGCTTTGATAAAATCGCGATAATGAAATATCCGCATCTTTCGCATATCAACCACATCCACCACGCAGGCAATTCCAGTGGCATCGTCGATGGTGCCGCCGCCGTGCTGATTGGCAACAAAGAATTTGGCGAGCGGTACGGCCTAAAACCCCGCGCACGCATTCGCGCCACCGCCAAAATCGGCACGGATCCAACGATCATGCTAACCGGCCCGGTCCCTGTTACCCATAAAATCCTTGCGGACCACGGCATGACCATCGGCGATATCGACCTGTTTGAGGTGAACGAAGCCTTTGCATCTGTCGTCTTGCGCTTCCAACAAGCCTTCAACGTAGACCCAGCACGCGTCAACGTGAACGGCGGGTCCATCGCCATGGGCCACCCCTTGGGTGCCACTGGCGCCATCATCATCGGCACGCTGCTGGATGAGCTGGAACGCAGCGACAAAGAGGTTGGCCTTGCCACCTTGTGCATCGCCTCTGGCATGGGTGCCGCCACGATCATTGAGCGCGTTTGATCCCATGGCCGATTTTTGCATAAAAACAATAACCGCTGGACCATCTAATCCCCGGAGGAATAAACCAAATGACTGATTTTGAACTGAAAACGGATACCGATGGGGTCGCCACGATCACTTGGAATGTGGCCGATAAATCCATGAACGTGATGTCGCTGGCAGGTTTTGCTTTGCTCGACAGCTTGATTGACAAGGCGCTGGCCGATGCGGCTGTCAAAGGCATCATCATTACATCCTCCAAAAAGGATTTTGCCGGCGGGATGGATCTGAACGTCATCGCCAAAATGCGCCAGGATGGTGGGGCCAAGGGCATCTTTGACGGTGTGATGAACATGCACGCCATTTTGCGCAAGATTGAACGCGCAGGGATGGACCCGAAAACCCTAAAAGGCGGTAAGCCGATTGTCGCGGCCTTGCCGGGTACAGCGCTGGGCATTGGTCTGGAAATCCCGCTGGCCTGCCACCGCATCATCGCCGCCGACAACCCAAAGGCCAAAATCGGTCTGCCTGAGATTATGGTCGGCATTTTCCCCGGTGCAGGCGGCACCACCCGGCTTGTCCGCAAAATGGGCGCGATGATGGCTGCCCCCTTCCTGCTGGAAGGCAAGCTCAGCGACCCTAAATCCGCCAAATCCGCAGGCATCATTGATGAGGTGGTAGCCCCCGAAGATTTGCTGACCCGCGCCAAAGAATGGGTGCTGGCCGCCAAGGATGCCGATATGGTGAAACCATGGGACGCCAAGGGCTATAAAATGCCCGGCGGCGCGCCCTATCATCCGGCAGGTTTTATGACCTTTGTGGGTGCCAGCGCGATGGTTCACTCCAAAACCATGGGCGTATACCCTGCCGCTAAGGCTTTGCTGTCAGCCGTCTATGAAGGCGCGATGGTCCCCTTTGATGTCGCCCTGAAGATTGAGGCGCGATGGTTCACATCCGTGCTGATGAACCCATCCTCCAGCGCCATGATCCGCAGCTTGTTCATCAATAAAGAGGCCTTGGAAAAAGGCGCTGTGCGCCCTGCCGCCCCCGACCAGACTGTCAAAAAACTTGGCATCATTGGCGCAGGCATGATGGGCGCAGGGATCGCCTATGTCTCGGCCAATGCCGGGATTGAGGTGGTGCTGATCGACGCGGCCCAAGACGCCGCCGACCGTGGCAAATCCTATTCTGCGGGCATTTTGGACAAAGGCATCAGCCGCAAAAAGGTGACCGAAGAGAAAAAGGTCGAGGTGCTGGCCCGCATCACCGCCACCACCGATTACGCAGCCCTTGCAGGTTGTGATCTGATCGTCGAGGCGGTGTTTGAAGATATGACCATCAAAGCCGAAGTGACCAAAAAGGTTGAGGCGGTTGTGGGGCCAGACTGCATTTTTGCCACCAACACCTCCACCTTGCCAATATCCGATCTGGCCAAGGCCAGCGCGCGGCCCGAACAGTTTATCGGCATCCACTTCTTTTCCCCTGTCGAGAAGATGCTGCTCGTTGAAATCATTCGCGGCAAAGCAACAGGCGACCGTGCCGTGGCCAAAGCGCTCGATTTCGTGCGCCAAATCCGCAAGACGCCGATTGTGGTCAATGACGCCCGCTTTTTCTATGCCAACCGTTGCATCATTCCCTACATCAACGAAGGCATCCGCATGGTTGCCGAAGGGGTGGAGCCGGTCCTTATCGAAAACGCGGCTAAGCTGGTCGGTATGCCCTTGGGTCCGCTGCAATTGGTCGATGAAACCTCGATTGATCTGGGCGTGAAAATCGCCAAGGCCACGCGGCTGGCCATGGGCGACGCCTATCCTGACGGTGCGGTAGATACGGTGCTGTTTGCGATGGCAGACCTTGGCCGCTTGGGCAAAAAGTCAGGCGCGGGGTTCTACAGCTATGATGACAAAGGCAAGCGTTTGAGCCTGTGGGATGGGCTGGAGGCTGCCTATCCGGTGACCGATGCGCAGCCAGACGTGACCCATGTGCAGCACCGCCTGTTGATGGCCCAAGTGCTAGAGGCCGTGCGCGCGCTGGAAGATGGCGTGTTGATGGACATCCGCGAAGGCGATGTCGGCGCGATTCTGGGCTGGGGCTTTGCGCCGTGGTCGGGCGGGCCGCTGTCATGGCTGGATATGATCGGGGCTGCCCGCGCGGTTGAAATGTGTGACGCGCTGACCACCCAATACGGCGACCGTTTCAAAACGCCAGCCTTGCTGCGCGATATGGCGGCCAAGGGTGATGGGTTCTACACCCGCTTTGCCCCGCAAAAGCAAGCGGCCTAAGGGTTCAGCTCTTTCGCCTAAATCAAGGGCGGCACCTTAATCAGTGCCGCCCTTTGCCATGTCATCAAACCCATACCCAAACCGCGCGATATCTTCAGCGCAGAACTGGGCCAAAAGGGCAGCATCGGCATCAGAATAATACCCACGCCAATCGCTGCGGCGGGTTGAGGCATTGACGCGCGCCAATGGCGTCAGGCCAAAGCCCAAATGCGCCTCAAACGGTGCAATATCCTGATCCAGATGTTCAAGCCGCACATACAGCGTGCAGGTTTCTTGGCCCAAACCATTGCGCATATAGGCACTGGCTGGCCAATTGCGGAAACTGGCTTGGGTTTGCGGATGGTTCAGAAACTCACTAAAATTGAGGGTCTTAGCCAACCCCACCGCCGGATGTGCAAAGCTTTGCCCCCGCAGCCAATGGTAATAGCTGACCGCTCGGTCCCACGGATTGCGCACCAGCGTAAGGGTAAACATCGCAGCCATGCTTTGCGCGGTCACCAACCCGTCAATATCGGCCAAGGTTGAATGCTTCCAAAGCCGCCCCGCCGTTTGCACAGCCCCGAGCCGCCCTTTACGCGCCCGCGCCTTGGGCGTATCGCCGATCAAAATATCATCCTTCATCGCCCGCGCCTCCAGCGCCAAACTCAGCGCAGTACCGCCGGTTTTGGGGATATGAACAAAGATGTACTGTCGGCCTAGTGAGATAATCATGGCACGCAGGGGCCGCCTTTGGGGGCATCGAGCCCCCGCAGGCGGCGTTGGCACCTGGCCTTTTGATCGCAGTGTTTGCGACCAAACCGAGCCTTCGGCGAGGATATTTGGCAGGAACAGACGAACATGATCAGACAAGATTGGGCAAAGGTTTGCCCTCAAAAAACGCATGCAAGTTGGCGACGGCCATCAACCCCATGGCCTCACGCACTTCTAAGGCGGCGGTGCCTAGATGCGGCAGCAAGGTCACGTTTTCCATGGCGATCAGCTCTGCCCCGACCTTTGGTTCATGCTCATACACATCAAGCCCCGCGCCTGCGATTGTTCCGGCCTGCAAGGCGGCAACCAAAGCGCTTTCTTCAACAATATCGCCCCGCGCGATATTGATCAAAAACGCATGCGGCTGCATTTGCGCCAAAGCACCAGCGTCAATCAAATGGCGGGTTGCCGGACCGCCGGGTACCGCAATCACCACGAAATCGGCGCCCAATGCGGCCTCCATATCCACCTGCTCGGCGGGCAGCCCCGGATTTGCGACGGGTGAGCGGTTGAAGAACCGCACCGGCATGCCAAAGCCGTAATGCGCGCGTTTTGCAATCGCTTTGCCAATGCGCCCCATACCGATAATGCCAAGGCTTTTGCCCGACATATGCGCCCCCAGCATCTGCGTGGGGTGCCAACCTTGCCATGCCCCTGCGCGCAGCATCCGTTCCCCTTCACCCGCCCGTCGTGCAGTCATCAACATCAAGGTCAGCGCAATATCGGCCGTCGCATCCGTCACCGCACCGGGGGTATTGGTCACGATGATCCCCGCCGCTTTGGCCGCCGTCACGTCAATATGATTATACCCAACCCCGAAATTCGCCAGTAAACGGCAGCGGGGCGCGTGGTTTTTCTCAAACACCCCGGCGGTGAACGGATCACCCAAGGTCGGCAAAACCGCATCATACCGCTGCAAGCAATCGCCGCACTCTTGTGGTGACAGCGGTGTGGTATCTTCGCGGATGGTTAGGGAAAAATAGCGAATCGCCTCGGCAATAACTTTGCCAGGCATAGGGCGGGTCACAAAAACTTCTGGTTTCAAAACAGCTTTCCTCCATCTGGCACCGCATGGCTTGGACCAATTAACACGACTTCACCAGACGCATCCGGCACGCCCAGCACCAACACCTAGGACATCACCTTGCCAATCTGGCGCGGCGGAAAGTTCACCACCGCCAGCACTTGCCGCCCCACCAACCCCTCACGCGTGTAATGCGCGGTGATCTGCGCCGAGGATCGTTTCTCGCCAATATCCCCACCAAAATCGACCCAAAGCTTGATCGCAGGCTTGCGCGCCTCGGGGAAAGGTTCCGCGCGGGTCACGGTGCCAACCCGAATATCGACCGCCGCAAACTCATCATAGCTGATCATTTGCCCAGCTCCTTGCCCCGGTTGGTGGCAGCCGCGACGGTACGCGCCATCAGGTCTGGCAATTCCTCCATCAACACCGCCAACCCCGCCGCCGTGGTCCCCCCCGGCGAGGTGACGTTGATCCGCAATTGCTCGGCGCTTTCGGGGGCTTGATGGGCCAACTCGCCCGCCCCACACATCGTGGCGCGTGCCAGCGTCATGGCAAGGTCGGGCGCAAGGCCTACAGCCTCACCCGCCCGCGCCATCGCCTCTATCATGTGAAACACATAGGCAGGGCCAGACCCAGACAGCCCGGTCACCGCATCCATCTGATGCTCACCTTCCAACCGCACCACCTGCCCCACGGCGGCCAACAATGCCTCGGCCAGCGCCAGATGCGCCTCAGTAGCAGCCGCATTGCCACAAATCGCGGTAATGCCGCGCGACACCGCGGCAGGCGTGTTGGGCATGGCGCGAATGATCGGCGTGTTCACCCCCAAAACCCGCTCATAAAACGCAATCGTCGTGCCAGCGGCCACCGACACAAACAGCGTAGGCCCATTGCCAAGCGCGGCCAGCGTTGGCAGCGCCTCAGCCATCATCTGCGGTTTTACCGCGATCAACACGATCGCAGGCAACGCAGGCAGCGCCACATTCAGGTTCACCCCCGTGGCCCGCAACCAATCGCTGGGAAACGGATCATTGACCCAAACCGACCCAGCCTTAACCCCTTGCGCCAGCCAGCCTTGCAGCATGGCCGACCCCATTTTGCCGCACCCTAGCAACACCAACCCGCGCGCGTTTACATCGCTTAAATTCATAAGTCCCCCTGCATTTCGTCAAGGTTAGCGTGAAACAGCGCAAAGCTGAATCACTTTCTTATAGGTAGCCTGCAATTCCCACACCCCCTGTTTTCCCAGCGTAAACCGCATTAGGGTGGGACAAAATCCAAAGGAAATACCATGCCTCAAAACGCCCAAACCAACCGCCGCATTGTCCTTGCAAACCGCCCAAAAGGCGCACCAGACGCGAGCACCTTGCGGCTTGAAAACGCAGCGATCCCCACACCCGGTCCGGGCCAAATGCTTTTGCGCTCTGCCTATCTGTCGCTTGACCCTTACATGCGCGGCCGGATGAATGATGCGAAATCCTATGCCGAACCTGTGGCAATTGGCGGCGTGATGACAGGGCAAGTGGTTGCCGAGGTGATGCTCTCCAACCTAGACAGTTTTGCCCCTGGTGACCATGTTCTCGCGGGCAGCGGCTGGCAAGACTATGCCCTCTCGGACGGGGCCGATGTGTTGAACCTTGGCCCGAACCCCACCAACCCCTCATGGGCGCTGGGGATCATGGGGATGCCCGGCTACACCGCCTATGCAGGTCTTTTGAAATTAGGTGAGCCAAAACCCGGTGAAACGGCCGTGGTGGCCGCTGCTTCTGGCCCGGTGGGGGCCACCGTTGGCCAAATTGCCAAGATCAAAGGTTGCCGCGTTGTGGGCATCGCAGGGGGCGCCGAGAAATGCGCGCATGTGGTGGATGTGCTGGGGTTTGACGCTTGCATCGACCACAAAGCCCCTGACTTCGCCGCCCAGCTAAAAGCCGCCTGCCCGGCAGGCATTGATGTCTATTTCGAAAATGTCGGCGGCAAAGTGCTTTATGCCGTCTTGCCCTTGCTGAACGCCTTTGCCCGGATGCCGGTCTGCGGCGTGGTGTCTTGGTACAACCTGCCGGGCCTGCCCGACGGCCCCGATATGGGCCCCGCCATCATGGGTACAATCTTGCGGATGAAGGTAAAGGTTCAAGGCTTCATCATTTTCGACAGCTTCCCCAAAAGCCTCTATGCCGAATTTGTCCGCGACATGACCGAATGGCTGGCAACGGGCAAAATGCACTATACCGAGCAAATGGTCGAGGGTTTGGAAAATGCTCCCAATGCGCTTTATGATCTGCTTGTTGGTAAAAGTTTTGGCAAAATGGTGGTGCGTCTTTAAAGGGTTTTGCGTTGGAGTTGAGCCGTCAGACACAACGCAATATGACCACGCCCCGTGTTTGTCTTGGTTTGCAATCAATCCGTGTCAGATTAATTGCAAACCGCTTTAGGCGTTGTACCGTCTACGCCCGCCCGTAGGCCTCGGCAATCGCGACTTTCATCGCGGCCTCGGGCGTATGATCTGCCCAAGTCACCAGTTGGAACGCGGGGTAAAACCGCTCGGCTGCCATCACAGCACTGGAAATCAAACGGTCAATCTGCTCTGGTCCAGCAACCTGCCCACCCGCAAGGCACAACCCATAGCGCCAAACCATCAGCTTTTGGTCGCCCCACCAGGTAAATGCCCCGGTCCAAACCATATCATTGCAGCGGTTCATCACATCATACAGCGCCGAAATCCGCCCCTCTGGTGGTTCCATCTCAAACGTGCAAATCAGGCGCAGGGTTTCATCTTGGGCCGACCAGGCCAGCGTCAGCGAATAGGTCCGCCACTGGCCTTCAACCGCCATCGCGATCTGGTCATCGGTCACGCGGTCAAATTCCCACGCATGGTTCTGCGCAAGCGACTCCACGATGTCGATCGGATGGATATCCTCCGAAAGATAGTCCTCAGAAAGTGACATTGCCCAGCCTCGTTTTATTGTTCCTCTTGCTGCCATGCCCAAACATACCGCATGGACCACAAGAAGCTGTGTGTTTAGCAAGAAACAGCGTCCGGCTAACAAACCCCTTACTAAATATAGTGTGCCTCGAACGAAACCCTGTAAAGAGAAATTTGCGAATTCTTCTGTGGACAAGTGCAAATCGCTGTGGCTCTTCTGCTCAAACGGGCAAAAAGGGCTGTATAAATGGCGGCGACGTTAAAGGATGTGGCGGTGCGGGCGGGGGTTTCGACCTCGGCAGTGTCGCGCGCCTTTACCGATGGCGCGTCCGTTTCGGCCAAAATGCGCCAAAAGGTCGAAACAGCCGCGCGCGAGCTGGGCTACAGCCCCAACTTTTTGGCCCGCAGCCTAACAACCCGCCGCACCCAATTGATCGGACTCATCAGCAACAACTTCCACAACCCGATTTTTCTACAGGTGTTTGATCTGTTCACACGCGGCCTCCAAGACTGCGGCCTGCGCCCGCTCTTGGTCAACCTCAGCGACGAAACCGCCCCCGAACACTCCTTACAAATGCTCCAGCAATATTCCGTCGATGGCGCGATTGTGGCTTCCTCAACCCTGCCCCCGGTGTTTTCCAAGGCCTACCGCGAACAAGGTCTGCCCGTGGTCCACACCTTTGGCCGCTACACCAGCAACCCCGATGTGCATGTCGTAGGCATTGATAACGTTGAAGCCGGGCGCATGGCCGCGCGTGAATTGGTTGCTCGCGGCTATATCAATGTGGCGTTCCTCGGCGGACCAAAACCCGCTACCTCCACCCAAGACCGCCTCAAAGGCTTTACCGAAGAGCTGGCATTGCATCCCCAAATCCGCGGCACTCACAGCTTTGCCGAGGCCTATTCCTTTGTCGCAGGTCGAACCGAGATGCAGCGCCTGCTAGCACTCCCCCGCGCTGAGGCGTATTTTTGTGGTGATGATGTGCTGTCCATCGGTGCGCTCAGCGCGATCAAGGATGCGGGGCTAAGCGTGCCGCATGATATAGGCATCATCGGCCTGAATGATATGGAAATGGCCGGCTGGCAGAACATCAATCTGACCACGATCCATCAGCCCATCAAACCCATCATCAAAGCCTCGGTCGAACTCATGGTCGGGCTGCTCAACGACCCCGACCGCTACCCCGAGGCCCGCCTGTTCCCTTGCAAAATAATAGAGCGAGGCACATTGCGGCCCCGCCCCAAAAACCTTATCGTCTAAAGCGCTTTGCGTTTTACCGAAACATCGGTGGCCGCGCATCCATCCACGCGCCTTCCGCCTTGGCCGATGCCACAGCCGTATGCACCGCCGCCATCGACCGCACACCATCCGCTGCGGTTGGCAAACCGTCGCGCACTTCGCCTCGAATAGCATCAGCCAAATCGCAGTAAATATTGGCCACAGCCAGCGGGAACCCTTCGGGATGGGCAATCGACACCCGGCTCAGGCGCTGCGCATCGGCGTGCAAACCGCCTTCACCCTTTTCAATAATCTGGGTACGACCATTCACCGGGGTATAGATCAACTGGTTCGGCTGCTCGGACGCCCAGCGAAAACCGCCCGTCTCGCCAAACACTTGAATCTCAAACCCATGCTGCCGCCCAATCGCCACCGAAGACGTCCAAAGCCGCCCCACCGTGCCGCCTACCATCCGGAAATTGACCATCGCGTCATCTTCCAACTGGCGGCTTGGAATGGTTGAGGCAAAATCGGCCGACAGCTTTTCTACCTGATCGTCACAGATAAAACTCGCCATATGCAGCGCATGGATGCCGCAATCGGCAAACTGCCCCGAAACACCCGCCATCGCCGGGTCATAGCGCCAGCGCACACGCGGATTGGCAGCATTGGTGGCATCGCCGTGGTGGCCGTGGCTAAAGTTCGTCACCACCAACCGCACCTTGCCCAATTCACCGGCCCGCACCATAGCGCGGGCTTGGCGCACCATCGGATAAGCGGAATAGCAATAATTCACCGCGCAGGTTTTGCCCGTAGCCGCCGCCACCCGCACAATCTCTTCGCCTTCTTCAACCGTCATAGTCATCGGCTTTTCGCATAGCACGTTAAACCCGGCTTCAAGAAACGCCTTGGTAATCTCAAAATGCGTGGCGTTCGGCGTAGCAACCGTGACCAGATCACACCGATCCTCCCGCCCCTTTTCGCCCGCCAGCATCTCACGCCAATCCCCATAAGCGCGGTCGGCCGCAATCCCCAAACGCTGGGCATAATCGCGCCCCGCATCGGCGCGGTGGTCCAACGCGCCTGCCGCGAATTCAAACAACCCGTCGGCTTGCGCGCCCAAACGGTGAGCCGGGCCAATTTGGCTGCCTTCGCCGCCACCAATCATGCCCCATTTCAGTTTTGCCATTTCAAACGCCCCTCAAAAGCCAATAGATTGCAAATATTCACGGTTCGCCCGCGCGTCTTCCATCGGGGTGCCGGGCTTGGACGGGTCGCAATCTTGTTCCACCGTACACCAGCCTTCAAACCCCGCATCCAACAAGCGCTGACGGACAGCCGGGAAATCCACATCACCCTTGCCTAAGTTGCAGAAAATCCCTTGCCCGCAAGCCTTGTAGAAATCGGTGCGCTTGGCCACAACATCGGCCTTGACCACTGGATTGATGTCTTTGAAATGCATATAGGAAATGCGGTTTATATGGCGGTCCATAAACGCCACCGGGTCAAACCCCGCATAGGAATGATGGCCAGTATCGAAGCAAATCTTCAAAATGCTTTCGTCCACCTCATCCAGCAACCGCTCCAACTCTGGCTCAAAATCAATGAACCCCGCGGCATGGGCGTGGATGCCCACGGTCAGCCCATACTCCTCGGCCCCCATCTTGGCGATGGTGGCGATCCGGTCGCGAAACGCGGTCCATTCGGCCTTATCCATTTGCTCGGCTTCACCTGCGCGGCCAGCCGTCGGCGCGCGGCGGGATGAAATGCTGTCAATCAGCACCAAATGCTGCGCCCCATGCGCCACCAGCGCCTTGCAAGTGCGCACCGATGCACCCATCACATCGTCCCACTTGGCCGCGTCATGAAACGCCCGAAACACCACACCGCCAATAATCTCAAGCCCACGCTCGGCCAAGGCAGGCGCCAGCACATTTGGATCCTCGGGCATAAAGCCAATCGGCCCCAGCTCAATCCCCTTATACCCCGCCCCCGCGCATTGATCCAAAACCGAAGTCCATGTCGGATAAGACGGGTCGCTGGCGAATTCGATGCCCCAAGAACAGGGCGCATTACCGATTTTGATGGTCATGTCAGTGCCTTTCACAACGTTAAAATGCAGCCACATCCACCCATGCCTTGGCACGGGATGACGCAAGGGCCGCGGTGACAACTTGGGTCACGTCCAGCCCATCTTGGAAGGTGGGCCAAACGGGGGTGTTGGTTTCAATCGCACGCAAAAAATCCCGCGCTTCGATGATGATCTGGTCTTGGTATCCCGTGCCATGGCCGGGGCCTTGGCAAAACGGCAAGTAGTCAGGATGCGCAGGCCCGGTCAGGATTTTGCGAAACCCGCGCGTGGCCTCGGGCTCCTCCATGCTATACAGCCACAGCGCATTCTGATCCTCTTGGTCAAACTTAATCGCACCCTTTGTACCTGTAATTTCATAAGCATAGCCCATCTTGCGGCCATGACTGATCCGGCTGAAATACATCTGCCCCATCGCGCCACCCACAAAACGGCACATCATTTGCGCATGGTCATCATTGGTTACCGCCCCACCGGGCCGCGTGGCATGAACCGTCTCCACCTCAGCAATCAACGACCCAATCGGACCAATCAACGCCAGCGCCGCGTTAATCATATGCGGTGCCAAATCGCCCATCGTGCCATTGGCATCACCCAGCGTGCGCCATGTGGCGGGGCTGTTCGGATCGGCCATGAAATCCTCGGTATGCTCGCCACGAAACCACGTCACATCCCCAATCGCGCCGCTTGCCACCAACTGGCGGGCAAACTGGCTGGCGGGGGTGCGAATGTAGTTAAACCCCGTCATGCTAATCTGGCCCTTGGACGCCGCCGTCATCGCGCGGCTGTCGTCCAACGACGCGCCAAGCGGCTTTTCGCAAAACACCGGCTTGCCCAGCGCAAACGCCGCCAGCGCAATCTCACGGTGCGTTTCTTGCGGTGACGCGATCACAATCGCCTCGACCTTCGGATCATTCACCAAAACCGTCCAATCTGCCGTCGCGCGGGCAAAGCCAAACGCGCGGCGATAGCGTTCCGCACTCGCGTCACTGCTCGCACAAACCATCTCCAACCTTGGGCGCAACGCGGTGTCAAACACCGCCCCCACAGCCGCCATCGCCACTGCATGGGCCTTGCCCATATAGCCGCCACCAATGATCCCGATACCTATGCTTGTCATGGTGTCCCCCCAAGGGTTGAATCTGATTGCAACCGGTTGCAAAACTTGTATCCTTGCACCGATATACGCGCAAGCGACATTTCAAACGCTTGGGCTGGCTTGGGGAAAAATCAAATGGCACATGGCACGATAACGCTGACCACCGCGCAGGCGATCATTCGCTACTTGTCCAATCAATACATCGAAATCGACGGGGAGGAACGGCGCATCTGCGGCGGCGGCTTTGGCATTTTCGGCCATGGCAACGTCACCTGTCTGGGCGAAGCGCTCTATGACGCCCGCGATGCCCTGCCACTCTACCGTGGCCAAAACGAACAAAGCATGGGCTTTGCCGCTGCGGCCTATGCCAAACAATGGCTGCGCCAGCGCTTTATGTTTTGCACCGCCAGTGCCGGGCCGGGTACGGCGAACCTGCTCACCTCAGCGGCCCTTGCCCATGCCAACCGCTTGCCCATGCTGATGCTGTGCGGTGACAGCTACCTCACCCGCCTGCCCGACCCCGTGCTGCAACAGCTTGAACATTTCGGCAATCCAACCCTTGGCGTGAATGACGCCTTCAAAGCCGTCACCCGATTTTGGGACCGCATCACCCACCCGGCCCAAATTCTGCAATCCTTGCCCGCAGTCCTTGCCACCATGCTTGATCCTGCCGATTGCGGCCCCGCCTTCATCGGCCTGCCGCAAGATGTGCAAGGCTGGACCTATGATTACCCCGAAAGCTTTTTCGCCAAACGCACCCACCGCATTCGCCGCCAAGCGCCAGACATGGCCGAAATCAATGATGCCGCAGCCCTGCTGAAAACCGCCAAACGCCCGATGATCATCGCAGGCGGCGGCGTGCAATATTCCGGTGCGGTGGCCGAACTGACCGCCTTTGCCGAGGCCCACAACATCCCGGTGGTTGAAACCATCGCAGGCCGCGCCAATCTTTTGCAAACCCATCCGCTCAACATCGGCCCGTTGGGTGTGACGGGGTCTGACAGCGCGAATACGATTGCCGAACAGGCCGATGTCATCCTCGCCATTGGCACCCGTCTGCAAGATTTCACCACTGGCTCGTGGACGGCTTTCGCCAAAACCGCACAGATCATCGGCCTCAACGTTGGCCGCCATGACGCAATGAAACACCTCTCGCTGCCCGTGGTAGGTGACGCGAAACTAGGCCTCACAGCCCTAACCCAAGCCCTACAAACCCACCGCGCCCTCACATCTTGGACCGATTTTGCCCAAGCCGAGCGGACCAAATGGGTCGCCTATACCGACCAAATCACCACTCCCTCAAACGGCCCAAACTCCTATGCCAAGGCCATTCGCGTGGTCAACGACCTCTGCCACCCCCGCGACCGCATCGTCGCCGCCGCAGGTGGCCTGCCCGCCGAGGTGACCGCCCATTGGCAAACCAAAGACATAGGCACCGTCGATGTAGAGTTCGGCTTTTCCTGCATGGGCTATGAAATCGCCGGCGGCTGGGGCGCGCGCATTGCACAATTCGAACGTGAACCCGACCGCGACACTGTGGTTTTCACTGGCGACGGCTCCTATCTTTTGATGAATTCCGACATTTACTCTTCGGTCCTGACCAATCGCAAGCTGATCATCTGCCTGCTCGATAACGGCGGGTTTGCGGTTATCAACAAGCTGCAAAACAACACCGGCAATGAAAGCTTCAACAACCTGATCGCCGATTGCCCCACTGTCCCCACCCCCTTTACCGTCGATTTCGCAGCCCATGCTGCCTCCATGGGGGCGCAGACCGAAACAGTGTCCAACCCGGCCGAGTTTGCCGCCGCCTTCCAGCGCGCCCAAGCCGCCGATAAAACCTGTGTCATCGTCATGCAGGTGGATGCCTATGACGGTTGGACCACCCAAGGCCACACATGGTGGGAAGTGGGTACACCGCACATCACTCAAAACCCCAAGGTAGCCGCCAAGCACATTGAGGTGGAATCCAGCCGCGCCAAGCAACGAAAGGGCGTATGATGGACGTGCGCCAAGGCATCGCCAAAAACCGCTTCGTGGTCATCGGCCGCGTTGGCATGGACCTGTTTCCAGCCCCCGGTGAGGCAGTGGAAACCGCTGAACAGTTCACCGCTGATATGGGCGGTTCGTCGGCCAATATCGCTGCGGGCATTATCAAACTCGGCGGCCACGCAGCCCTTGTAACCTGCGTGTCCGATGATGCCGTAGGCCGGTTTTGCGTGAATAAACTGCACCATTACGGCGTCGATACCACCTATGTAAAACCCATGGGCGGTGAGGCCCGCAATTCCCTCGCCCTCTATGAAAGCCGCGTCCAAGGCCACCAGTCCGTCATCTACCGCAACGGTGCTGCCGATTTCCAAATGACCGTCGCAGATGTCGAAGCGGTCGATTTCCAAAGCTTCGGCGCCCTCGTCACTGCAGGCACGGTCTTTGCTGCCGAACCTTCGCGCACAGCCGCTTTTCGCGCCTTTGAACTGGCCCGCGCCGCAGGCCTGCCCATCATCTTTGACGTCGATTACCGCCCCTACTCGTGGCCCTCACCGCAAGTCGCTGCCGACGTTCTCTCGCGCGCAGGAGCCATGTCAGACGTGATTATCGGCAATGATGATGAATTTGGCTTTATGGCAGGCGGCAAAGACAAAGGCCTCGCATGCGCCCGCGAGCTTGCCAAAACCGCCGCCATCGTCGTCTATAAAATGGGCGAGTTCGGGGCCATTACCTTCGTCCAAAACACCGAAATCAAAACCGGCATCTACCCCGTCACCGCCCTAAAACCCACTGGAGCTGGTGACAGCTTTATGGCGGGCCTGCTGTCAGGCATCGCCGCAGGCCAAAACTTGCAAGCAGCAGTTCTGCGCGGGTCGGCTTGTGCGGCCATCGTTGTCGCCAAACCCGGCTGTGCCCCCGCCATGCCTTACCCCGCAGACCTAGACGCATTCTTGGCCACTCACCCCGGCCCTACTCAACCGAAATAGGACAAATCATGCATTACGCCCCCCATGACAACCACAACAAACCCATCGTAGACGCAGATGACGCCTCGGTGCCTTTGAACTATTTCAACATTGTCAAACTCAAAGCGGGTGAGGCGTTTGAATACCAAGTGCCGGGCTATGAAACCTGCATCGTCCCCGCCACAGGCACAGTCGATGTGCAGGTCGAAGGCATCACCTATGCAGCCCTTGGCAACCGCACGGTTGATGTCTGGGATGGTGAGCCCGAAGGCGTCTATATCCCGGTAGGCGCGAAAGTCACGATCATCGCCACCCGCGACACCGAAACCTTCATCGCAGGGGCGCGCTATGACAAAGTGCTAGACCCGTTTGAGGTGCGCACAGCCGATATCGACAAGGTCCAATACGGCTCGGATGACACCAAAACCCACCGCAAAATCAAACACATCCTTGGCACCAAATACCATGACAAAGTCGGCCGCCTGCTGGTGTCCGAACTCTTCACCGTAGGCAGCGGCGGCTGGTCCGGCTTTCCCGCGCACAAGCATGATACCGACCGCAAAGACACATCCGGCAACATCATTGAAACCCGCCATGATGAAACCTACAACTTCCGTTTTCGCCCCAATCACGGCTCAGGCGTCCAGATCATCCAGCACGAAGAGGGCAAGCCGGGTGATGCATACCAGTTGATGGACCGCTCCACCATTACTCTCAAAAGCGGCTATCATCCTTGCGTGGTCATGCCCGGCTATGAGATGTATTATTTCACCATCCTCGGCGGCCTAACCCAGCGCAGCCTGATCCAATATTTCCAACCCACCCATGCCTATCAAATCGAAACGATCCCCGGCATCAAAGACATGATTGCAAAGTTCAAATGACCCTCGCAACCCTCGCAGATGTCTTGCAGCCCGCCCTTACCGGGCGGTATGCCGTGGCCGGCCTGGTCACCCTCGGCTGGGAAGATATGCGCGCCTTCGTGGCGGCAGCTGAGGCGGAAGGCTGCCCTGTGATCCTTCAGGCCGGCCCGTCCTGCCGCGCCCATACCCCCTTGCCGATCCTTGGCAAAATGTTCCGCCATCTGGCCGAGCATGCCTCCGTTCCCGTGGTCGCCCATCTTGACCACGGCTATACTTACGACGAATGCAAACAGGCGCTCGACAGCGGCTTTACCTCGCTGATGTTCGACGGCTCACGTAAACCGCTCGCCGAAAATATCGCAGAAACCGCCAAAATCGCCGAAATGGCCCACGCCGCAGGCATTTCCTGCGAAGGCGAGATTGGCTTTGTCGGCTACGCCAACGGCGAAAACTCAGCAGGCACCGACCCGGATGAGGCCGCCCAATTCGCCCGTGAAACCGGTGTCGATGCCATGGCCATTTCCGTCGGCAACGTTCATTTGCAACAAGACAAAGAAGGCGGGTTAGACATCGCCCGCATCCGTGCAATTGAGGCGCTGACCGATGTTCCCCTCGTCATTCACGGCGGATCAGGCGTGCCAATTGACCAGCGCCGCCTGCTCGCCACCACCTCCAAAATCTGCAAATTCAACATCGGAACTGAACTGCGCATGGCCTTTGGCGCAGCCCTGCGCACAGCCGTAAACAGCGACCCTACCCGCTTTGACCGCGTGACAATCTTGAAAGAAACGCATGACCCAATGGTCGCCGCAACTCGCACCGTTCTGCGCGCTTTCATGGCCAACCCGCGCCCCTAAACGGGCCAAGCCACGCTTGCCCAAGACACGAATTGTGAACCCCGCCGCACCGCGCTAAGATGCAGCACAACGGGTAAACTTTCAGCGCGGGCGGGGCCATATGCAAACGTATTCAACACGGATGGGCGTGGATATTGGCGGCACCTTCACCGATGTGGTGCTGGAGAATGACGGCTCCTCTTACTCCACCAAGGTACTAACAACCTACGCCGCCCCCGAAACCGCCATCATCGACGGTATGCACCAGGTCTGTGCCAAAGCAGGCATAACCCCAGCAGATATCGGCCAAATCATCCACGGCACCACGCTGGCCACCAACGCCTTGATAGAGCGGCGCGGTGCCAAAACCGCGCTCATCACCACCAGCGGCTTTCGCGATGTCATTGAAATGCGCACCGAAAGCCGGTTTGAACAATATGACCTAAATCTAACCCTGCCCGAACCCCTGCTGCCGCGCCAATCCCGCTTTACCGTCGTTGAACGCGTCGATGCCTTGGGCAATATCCTTATCCCGCTAGACCCTGCCGAGATTGAAGCCGTGGCCGACCAAATCGCCGAGGCTGGCTATACATCCATCGCCGTTGGCCTGATCCATTCCTACCTCAACGACCACCATGAACGCATGGTCCGCGATGTGCTGGCCAAACGCTTGCCGGGTGTGATGATCTCGATTTCTTCTGAGGTTTCGCCCCAAATGCGCGAATATGAACGCTTCAACACCGTAGTCGCCAACGCCTACATCAAACCCCTCATGAAGTCCTATCTAGACCGCCTCGCAGGCCGCCTAAAATCCGAAGGCGTGGGGTGCAACATCTTTCTCATGCATTCCGGCGGGGGCATCATCTCTATCGAAAACGCTGCCGATTTTCCGGTCCGCCTTGTCGAATCCGGCCCTGCAGGTGGTGCGGTCTTCGCCGCCAACATCGCCGCCCGCTACGGGCTTGATAAGGTGCTGTCGTTTGACATGGGCGGCACCACCGCCAAAATCTGCCTGATCAAGAACCAAACCCCCAAAACCAGCCGCGTGTTTGAAGTCGCGCGCACCTACCGTTTCAAAAAAGGCTCTGGCATGCCTATTTCAATCCCGGTGATTGATATGGTCGAAATCGGGGCCGGTGGCGGCTCGCTGGCCCATATCGACGCGATGCGCCAAATCCGTGTCGGCCCAGAAAGTGCGGGGTCCGAGCCGGGGCCTGCCTGCTACGCACGTGGCGGGTTAAGTCCCGCCGTAACCGATGCCGACTTGGTGCTGGGCAAACTCGACCCCAACGGCTTTGCAGGTGGCACCATCGCCCTTGACACAGAGGCAGCAAAAATTGCCCTCACCACCACGCTCGGCACCCCTTTGGGCATGGACGCCGCCACAGCCGCCTTTGGTTTGGCTGAGGTGGTTGATGAAAACATGGCCAACGCCGCCCGCGTTCATGCCGTCGAAAACGGCGAGGATCTGTCTGAATACACCATGATCGCCTTTGGCGGTGCGGCCCCCCTTCACGCCGGACGCTTGTGCGAAAAGCTGGGCGTGCAGCGCCTGCTCGTGCCGCCGGGTGCGGGTGTCGGCTCTGCCATCGGCTTCTTGCGCGCGCCTTTCAGCTTTGAGGCAAACCGCTCAGTCTATATGCAGCTTTCCAATTTCAACCCCGCCAAAATCACCGCCCTGCTGGCCGACCTAAAATCTGAGGCGACAGGCTTTGTGCGCAACTGCGATGCCAAGGCCACCATACAGTCTGAATGCAAAGTCTATATGCGCTACACCGGCCAAGGCTGGGAAATCCCGATTGTGCTGACCGAAAGCCAAGCCACCACCCCCAACCCCGCCACGTTTGAGGCGCTGTTCAAGGCCGAATATACCAAACTCTTTGGCCGCGTGGTTGAGGGTTTGGATATCGAAATCACCGTCTGGTCGGTCAATGCCACCACCCCGCCCGAAACCGTGGCAAAGGTCGCGCAAATACAAAAAACCACCCCCGCCACTCCCGAATCCAGCCGCCAAATGTTCGATCCAGCCTTGGCCAACTTCGTACAGGCCAGCGTCATCCCCCGCGCCACCATGGCCCCCGGCCAGCATATCATCGGCCCCGCCATCATAACCGAGGATGAAACCACCATCATCCTGCCCTCCAGCCGCCGCGCGATGTGCCAGCCCGATGGCTGCATCGACATCACGGCATAAAGGCCACACCATGACAAAAACCCCCTCAACCGTCGCCTACCAAGTCATGTGGAACCGCCTCATCTCGGTGGTCGAGGAACAGGCCCAAGCCCTCGTGCGCACCGCCTTTTCCACCTCCGTGCGTGAGGCGGGCGACCTCTCCGCCGGCGTTTATGATGCGCAAGGCCGGATGCTCGCCCAAGCCGTCACTGGCACCCCCGGCCATGTGAATGCGATGGCCGATGCCTTGGCCCATTTCATCCGGCGCATTGGCAGGCAGAACATCTTTGAAGGCGATGTCTATATCACCAACGACCCGTGGGAAGGCACAGGCCACCTGCACGACTTTACCGTCGTCACCCCCTCCTTTCACAAAGGTCAACTGATAGGCTTTTTCGCCTGCACCGCCCATGTCGTCGATATCGGCGGTCGCGGCTTTGGTGCCGATGCCGCGAGCGTGTTCGAAGAAGGCCTCTATTTGCCCATCATGAAATTTGCTGAACGTGGTACGGTTGATAAAACCTTGCTGCAAATCGTACGCGGCAATGTGCGCCAACCCGATCAACTCATCGGCGACCTCTACGCGCTGGCCACCTGCAATGACATCGGCCATCGCCGCCTGAACGATATGATGACCGAATTTGACCTTGATCACCTGACAGGCGTTGCTGATTTCATCTTTGATAACTCGCGCCGCGCCACGATTGAACGCATCGCCGCCCTGCCGCAACAGCAATCGCGTGGCACCATGACCGTCGATGGGTTTGACACGCCCATTACCATTGCCGTGCAACTGACCATCGCAAAAGACCACATCCTGACCGATTTTACCGGCACCAGCGGAGTTGATAAAAAGGGCATCAACTGCCCGCTGGTCTACGCCAAGGCCTATGCCTGCTATGCCCTGAAATGCGCGATTGCCCCCGAAATTCCCAACAACGCCGCATCCTTGGAACCGTTCCGCGTGACAGCCCCCGAAAATTCCATCGTCAACGCTGTCCACCCCGCCCCCGTCGCCTTGCGCCACATTATCGGCCATTTTGTCCCCGATGCGGTCTATGCCGCCCTTGATAAAATCATCCCCGGCGTGGTCCCTGCCGAAGGGGCAGGGTGTTTGTGCAACTTCCAGCTTTCCTTGCGCCCAGCACCAAACAGCCCCCATAAAACAAGGGCCGAGGTGCTAACCTTCAACTCCGGCGGCGCAGGCGCGCGCCCGCACCATGACGGGCTAAACGCCACCGCTTTTCCTTCCGGCGTGATGACCATGCCAATAGAGGCGACCGAGCACGCCGGCCCCGTCATCATCTGGCGCAAAGAGCTGCGCCCCGACAGTGGTGGTGCGGGCAAACAACGCGGCGGCTTGGGCCAATATATGGAGGTCGGCGCGCGCGACGGCTATGAGTTTGACTTTTCCGCCATGTTCGACCGCGTCCACCACTCCGCGCGCGGTCGCCAAGGCGGCAAAAACGGTGCGCCCACCACCATCGCCCAAGATGACGGCGCCAAAATGCAAGGCAAAGGCAAACAATTTGTGGCTGCAGGCCGCCGTGTCATGCTCGCCTTGCCCGGTGGTGCCGGCTACGGCAACCCAAGCGCCCGCCCAATCGAGGCCGTAAAACGCGATCTCGCCCGCGGCTACATTTCCGCCGATGCCGCCGCCCGCGACTACGGATTAAGCGACGCGGCGATAGCCGAGGTGCAAGACATGGTCCGCAAGGGCGAAACAATCTAAGCTACAAAGGAACACACCCATGAAAAAACTCGTCCTCACTGGGGCCGCCGGCCGCCTAGGGTCGTACCTACGCGAACCCTTATCCAAGCTTTGCGATGAACTCGTCACCACCGACCGCACCCCCGATATCGGCAAACTCTACCCCAATGAACGCTATGTGCAGGCCGATCTGGCCGACCTCGCCCCCATGGTCGCCTTGCTGCAAGGTGCTGATATGGTGGTCCATTTCGGGGCCATCGGGGATGAGGCGCCATGGGAGCAAATCCTGCCCTCAAACATCATCGGCGCCTATAACGTGTGGGAGGCTGCCTATCAAAACAAGGTCCGCCGCGTCGTCTATGCCTCAAGCATCCACGCCGTCGGCATGTACCCCAAAAACCAGTTCATCGGCACCGATGTCCCCCATCGCCCCGATACCTTCTACGGCCTCGCCAAATGCTTTGCCGAAGATCTGGCCAGCCTCTACTGGGAAAAGCGCGGCGTGGAATCGGTCTGTATGCGCATCCTGAGCGCTGCTAAAGTCGGCAATCCCCGCGCTTTGGGCTCGTGGCTCAGCTATGATGATCTGATCCAGCTGGTCACGCGGTCCATTGATACCCCCGTCACCGGGTTCACCATCGTCTACGGTGTGTCCAACAATGACCGCGCCCCGGTTGATAACGCGCGCGCCAGCTACCTCGGCTACCGCCCCAAAGACAACGCCGAACAATTCGCCGCCGAAATCCTAGGGCAAGCTGCCCCCCTCAACCCTCAAGACCCCGGCGATATGTGCCACGGCGGCCCTTTTGCCTCAATTCCTTTGGGCGAAAGCGGCGTGGCAAAGCTTAAAATCGTGGATGACAGCAAGAAAATCTAACCCGCAAACCCAAAACACCCTAACCCGCCGCAGGCTGCCCAAACAGCGCCCCCAGCAGCGGGTTGGGAAACTTGCGTTTGGCCGTCACCGCGTAAAAGCTTTCAGACAACCCCACCACAAAACCCGCCTCTTTCAACAACCCCGATTCCAGCTCGTTCTTCACCACAATCGGCGGCAAAACCGCCAGCCCAATATCCTCCCGCGCCAGCAAACGCATCATCGCCATATCATCCACCTCGGCGGCAAACACCGGCCGCACCCCCAGTTGCACGCACAGCGCATCAAACCCAACGCGCAGCGGGCTTTCCAATGTCGGCACTATAATAGGGTTTTGCTCCAACAAATCCGTCAGCGTCGTCCCCGCCTCAATCCGCGCAGGTTTACCAATCAAACTAACGGGTTGCTGCGACACCGGATGCACGATGAATGACGCCAGCGCATCGGGCGTCGGCGCGCGGTTGGTCAGCACCACATCAAGGCTCAGCGTTTCCAACCCTTGCAGCAGGTCCATCGACGTGCCCGACCGCAGCACCAATTCCACCTCAGGCTTGCCCAACAAAGGCCGCAAAAACTCAATCTGAAAGTTGCGTGACAAGGTTGCCAGCGCCCCCACCCGCAGTACCTGCCGCGCGCTGCCCGTGCGGCGCAGCGTGGCCATCAGCTCTTGCCCCGCGCCAAAAATCGTATCGGCATAGTCCAGCGTGATCCGCCCAGCTTCGGTCAAATGCAACTGCCGGTTGCGCCGCTCAAACACAGGCTGGCCCAGCCTATCCTCCAGCTTACGGATCTGCACCGACACCGCCGATTGTGACAGGTTCAGCCGCGCCGCCGCACGTGTCAGGTTGCCGTCATGGGCAACCTCCCAGAAATAGCGCAGGTGGTTATAGTTAATATCTGACATACCGTTCACTTTAAACGAACGATACGTTGCGAACAATGAATTTTTCAAGCCACGCCGCATTGCCTATCACACCCCAACTCTTCTTGCCGCCAAAGGACCTTTTATGCTGATCTATCTGCTGCCCTTGCTCGCCCCTGCCGCCCTCATCGGCGCGGCAGCCCTGCTGCACAAACGCCAAGACGCGCCCCAAACAGCGGCAAAAATCGGCGAAGGCGCATCCCTCGCAGCCCTTTTTGCAGCCCTCCTCACCTGCGCTGCCCTTGTCACTTGGGGCGCTGGCGACAGTCCGCTTTTGGGTCTGGCAGGCATCGGCCTTTCGGCGCGTGTTGATGTGGTCAGCGTCACCATGCTGCTCCTCGTCACCTTCATCGGTTGGGTCGTGGTCCGCTATGCCCGCACCTATCTTGATGGTGAGGCAGGGCAAACGAACTTCACCATCTGGCTGCTTGCAACCTTGGCCGCCGTGTCGCTTCTGGTCCAATCCGGCAATATCGTGCAATTCGTGGCCGCTTGGGTCGCCACCAGCCTGTCGCTGCACCGCTTGCTTTTGTTCTATCCCGGTCGCATCAACGCCCAGCGCGCCGCTTACAAAAAATTCGTCACAGCCCGCGCGGGTGATGCCGCCCTTATCATCGCAGCCGCCCTCTTGGTCGCAACCTACGGCACCACCCAAATCTCAGGCATGCTGGAAGGCGCGCGGATGGGCGAAGGCGGTGGTATGGCCATCGCCGCCGCCGCCCTTCTGGCCTTGGCCGCCGTGCTGAAGTCGGCGCAATTCCCCACCCACGGTTGGCTAACCGAAGTGATGGAAGCTCCAACCCCCGTCTCCGCGTTGCTGCACGCGGGCGTGGTCAACGGCGGTGGTTTTTTGCTCATCCGCTTTGCCGACGTGATGCTGCTCTCGCCTCTGGTCCTAGCGGTTTTGGTTGGCATCGGCGGCTTTACCGCCCTGTTTGGCGGCGTCATCATGCTCACCCAACCCACGGTCAAGGTATCGCTGGCATGGTCCACCGTCTCCCAAATGGGCTTTATGATCCTGCAATGCGGCCTCGCCCTCTTCCCCCTCGCCCTTTTGCACATCGTCGCCCACTCGCTTTATAAAGCCCATGCATTCCTGTCGGCAGGCAGTGCCGTGGAACGGGTGCTGGCAACCCGCAGGCCCGGCCCTGTTGCCGTCCCCGGCCTTGGCGCGGTGGCACGGGCCTTTGGTTTGGCCATCGCAATCTACGGGCTGGTCTACCTCGGCTCAGGCCTGCTCATCGGCTTTGGCTCCAAATCCCCGCAAGCGGTGGCGCTTGGTGCCATCCTAATCTTTGGCGTCGCCTATCTTTTGGCCCAAGGTCTGGCCGATACCGCCCCCCGCGCCCTCACCCGCCGCACAGCCCTTATGTCGGTCATGGCCACGCTCGCTTATCTAGCCTTGCAGCGCGGGTCAGAATGGCTGACGGCAGGCACTTTGCCACCTGCTCCCCTTGCCGGCCCCTTGGAATGGGCGCTGATCCTCTTGGCCTTGTTCAGCTTTGGCGCGGTCGCACTGGCACAATCAACCCTGCCCTTATGGTCGCACCACCCTGCTGCCCAAGGCCTGCGCGTGCATCTTTCCAACGGCTTTTACATCAACGCGATCGAAGACCGCTTGCTGCGCGGCTGGTCCCGCAACATCACACTTAAAGGAAACAAGCCATGAAGGCCGACACACACGCCGGATTTTCCGGCACCCACCTAGAATTCATCGCTATGTCCGAAACCGCCAGCCGCGCCATTCCACCGCTGTGGCCACTGGCCGCCTCGGTAGCGGTCAACCCATTCTTGGGCCAAACCGACCAAACGCTGGCCCAAACATCGGGCCTGTTGGGCCGGGTCGCAGGCATCCGCATGACCATGCCAAACGACTGGTACAAAACCCGCATCGAAAACGGCACCATCACCGACGCCGACCTCTCGGCAGCCCTTGCCACTGCCCCCGCAGATGGCCCCAAAACCGTGGCCGACCTCAAAGCCGCCGCTAACGCCCCCGATACCACCATCACCGCATGGCCCACCGTCGCACATCTGGCAAAAGACGCCTCCGGCATCGACTGGCCCGGTTTGATAGAGGACCGTATCGGCACTTGGGCCGCAGGCTATTTCGACACGGGCCAAGCCCTTTGGCAAGCAACACCGGGCCGGGACGCCTTTGAAAGCTGGCAAATCTTTGCCAGCCGCGACCTTACCCCCGAAATCGCGGGCCTCTCTGGTTTTGCCGCAATGGTCGCGGCACTGCCCGTCCGCGCGCGCACCTCGCTGTCTTTGGCTTGCGACGCGCTTGGCATGACTCCCGCCTCCTCGGCCACCTATTTCCACCAGCTCCTCCTCAGCTTGGGCGGCTGGTCGCAATTGGCGCGATATCGGCTGTGGCAGGCCGAACTCAAAGGCCAAACCGATGCCATCACCACCGATTTTCTGACCATCCGGCTGATCTGGGACCAAGCCCTCTTAGCCCAATACGCCCCACAAATCGCGGCACTTTGGGCGAAAACCGCGACCGATCACGCCACCGCCCCGGATGCCACCGCCGCCCAAATCGCCGCCAGCCTGCTGCAAGAGGCGGCCGAGCGCGCAGCCCAGCGCGGCCTTGCCAGCATCCTGTCGGCCCCAACCCCCGCCACCGCCGCTGGCCGCCCAGCCCTCCAAGCCGCCTTTTGCATCGACGTGCGCTCCGAAGTGTTCCGGCGCGCCTTTGAAAGCATCAATCCTGGCATCCAAACCCTTGGCTTTGCAGGCTTCTTTGGCCTAACCCCCTCGCACAATGACTTTGCCTCCGATGTTGATGAGGCGCGCTTGCCCGTCCTCCTAAACCCCGGCCTGCACAGCACCGCCACCAACGCCAAAACCCAAACCGCCGATCAAACCGCCCGCCTCACGGCCCGCGCCAACCGCGCTTGGGGTCGCTTCAAACTGGCCGCCGTGTCGTCCTTTACCTTTGTCGAGGCGACAGGCCCACTTTACATCAGCAAGCTCGTGCGCGACGCCGTGGGCCTGCCGCACGGGCCAAAGGCTACAAGCTTTCAACCCCAACTCAGCGATGACTTTGGCCTGCCCGATAAAATCGCTGCCGCAGGCACCATCTTGCGCGCCATGTCGATGACCGAAAACTTTGCCCCTTTGGTCCTGCTGGTCGGCCACGGCGCCAATGTGGTGAATAACCCCCATGCCAGTGCGCTGCATTGCGGCGCATGTGGTGGCTACAAGGGTGACGTGAACGCCCGGCTTTTGGCTGCCATGCTGAACGATACGGACGTGCGCGCAGGCCTTGCCAAAGGCGGCATCACCATCCCCGCCGATACCGTGTTTACCGGCGCGCTGCATGACACGACCACCGATGCGGTATCGCTGTTTGATGCCGACACCGGCCAAACCGCCCCCAAGGCCACGCTAAACCAAGCCCGCGCTTGGCTTGCCGCCGCAGGCACCTTGGCCCGGACCGAACGCGCCTTGCGCTTGCCGCGCGCGGGCAACGGCGCGGCCTTGGTCGCCCGCAGCACCGATTGGGCCGAAACCCGCCCCGAATGGGCACTGGCCGGGTGCAGCGCCTTTATCGCCGCCCCCCGTGCGCGCACACGCGGCAAAGTCTTGGGCGGGCGGTCGTTCTTGCATGACTATGATTGGGCCAAGGACGAAGGCTTTGGCATTCTAGAACTGATCCTCACCGCTCCCGTCGTGGTCGCAAGCTGGATCAGCCTGCAATATTACGGCTCGGTTACCGCCCCCGCCTTGTTTGGGGCAGGCAACAAATTGCTGCACAACGTTACAGGCGGCATCGGCGTGGTCGAAGGCAATGGCGGCAACCTGCGCGGCGGCCTGCCGTGGCAATCGGTGCATGACGGCGATAATTTCGCCCATGATCCCTTGCGGCTTTCCATCTGTGTTGAGGCCCCGCAAAACGCCGTTACTGACATTCTGTCGCGCCACCCCGGCCTGCGCGCGTTGTTTGACAACCGCTGGCTGCACCTGTTCTTGCTGGACAGCAACGGCCAAATGGCCCAGCGCTACACCGGTAATCTGGAATGGCAAGCCTGCGAACCCACACCCAAAGCCACACCCAAAGCCGCCGCCTGACCTAACAAAAAAAGGCCGCCGCAACCCTTGCTGCGGCGGCCTTTCAAAAGCTTTCAAAACCGATACGGGCATACCCGAAACGATCAGCCCTAAATCAAACGCCCAAACGGTCGCGCAGCGCGTAATACCACGACCCAACCATCGAATACGGCACCCGCAACATCCGCCCACCGGGAAATGGATACCACGGCACCTTAGCAAACACGTCAAACCGGCTTTTGTCGCCATCAATCGCTTGGGCCAAAATCTTGCCAAACGTATGCGACCCCGTAATCCCATGCCCAGAATAGCCATGCGCGAAATAGGTGTTCGTCCCCAAACGCCCCATCTGCGGCACGCGGCTGAACGACAGCGCAAAGTTCCCGCTCCACGCAAAGTCAACTTTTACGTTCTTCAAGGTCGGGTAAACTTTTTCCATCGCCGGGCGCAGCTTTGCCTCAACATCAGCAGGGTCGGTCCCACCATAAACCGTACCGCCACCAAAAATCAGCCGCTTGTCAGCGGTCAGGCGAAAATAATCGAGGATATAGCGCACATCTTCAACGCATTTATCCGTTGGCAACAAAGCCTTGGCACGTTCTTCACCCAAAGGCTCGGTCGCCATCATCTGCGTCGATACTGGCATCACCCGCGCCGTCAGCGCCGGGATCACATTGCCCAAATAGGCATTGCCGCACAAAACCAGCGTGCCACAAGTCATCGTCCCATGCGCCGTGCGCACCACAGGCTTTGCAGCCTCGGTATCGCAATCAATCACCGGCGATTGCTCATAAATCACGCCGCCAAGGCTCTCAAACGCCGCCGCCTCACCCAAACACAGGTTCAACGGGTGCATATGCCCGCCCGTATGGTCAATCATCCCACCAGCATAAGCATCCGACCCGATATGGTCACGCAACTGCGCCTTATCCAACATATCTTGGTTGTGAATACCATAACTGGCCCAAAGCGCACGCCGCGCCTCCAGCTCTTTCATATGCGCCGCGGTCAGGCCTGTGAAAATATTCCCCGGCTTCAGATCGCACTCAATCTTATAGGTCGCCACCCGCTCGCGGATAATCTCGCCGCCCTCTTGCACCAGGCCTGCCACAAAATTCGCCGTGTCCTGCCCATAGCGTTTCTTGATGGTTTGCAGGCTGGCATTCAGCCCGTTCACAATCTGCCCACCATTGCGCCCCGACGCACCCCAACCCACGCGCGCACCTTCGATCATGGCGACTTTATAGCCCTTTTCGGCCAAATGTAGCGCGGTCGACAGCCCGCTATACCCCGCCCCCACAACACAAATATCAATGTGCTGATCGCCCTTCAGCGCAGGGCGCGCGGGGGATGGGTTGGCGCTTGCTGCGTAATAGCTGGTGGTGTGTTTGGTTTGCCCATTACGGGCAAAGGTTTCGATAGCCATTAAACGGACTCCAGATAGCTGTCATATTCAAAATCGGTCACATAGCGTGAAAACCGCTTTAGTTCCTGCATCTTACATTCGACCAACATGGTTTGCAGACGCTTGGAAAATACGGTCTGCACATGGGTGCCTTTGCGAAACGCCTGAATCGCCGTCGCCCAATCCAGTGGCAAGTGGTCCAGCTTTTGGCTATAGGCATCGCCAACAATAGGGTCCATCGGCTCCATCTTGCCTTCGATCCCCACCAGCGCACCACCCAAGATACTGCCAAGCACCAAATACGGGTTCGCATCCGCACCCGCCACGCGATGCTCAATCCGCCGCGCCTTATGGCTGCCGCCCGGAATACGGATCGCAGCGGTACGGTTTTCATAGCCCCAGGCCACGCTGGTTGGCGCATGCGTTCCGGGCAACAAGCGGCGGTACGAGTTTTGGTGCGGCGCAAAGGTCAGCGTGTTTTCCTGCATGGTTTCCAACAACCCTGCAATCGCGTTCAGCATCAACGGCGTACCCTTTTCGCCGCCATCGTCAAACAGGTTCACCCCGTTTTCATCGACCAAACTAAAGTGAACATGAAACCCGCTGCCCGACCGGTCGCCATATGGCTTGGCCATAAAGGTCGCAGCCAACCCATGCTTGCGCGCAATCCCGCGGACCAGCCGCTTGAACAGCACCGCATCATCTGCGGCCTGCAACGGGTCTGCCACATGCACCATGTTAATCTCAAACTGCCCAGCACCGTTTTCCGAAATCGCCGCATCGGCCGGAATGCCCTGTTCATGGCACGCATCATATACATCGTTCAAAAACGCATCAAAATGCTGCAATTCATCCAACGACAGCGCCCCGTCCGTATCCAACCGCTTGCCTGTTACGGGCGAACATGGCGGCTGGGGCTGAGCCTTGCTTGGGTCACACAGATAAAACTCCAACTCGGTGGCCACCACAGGCGTCAAACCCAGCGCTTTGTAGCGGTCAACGATGTCGGCCAAGGCACGGCGCGGATCGCCCGGAAAGGCTTGACCATCCTCGGTTTCCATCCAAAACATCACCAGCGCAGATGGCCTACTGGTCCAGTTCACCAACACAATCGGCCGCCCGGTATATTCGCAAATCCCATCTGCATCGCCAGTTTCAAACACCAGCTCGTTGTTCTCAATATCCTCGCCCCAAATATCGACGCTCAGCACCGACAAGGGCATCCGCAACCCTCCGTCCATAATCTCTTTGGCTTTTTCAATCGGCAACCGCTTGCCGCGCATCGCGCCGTTCAGATCACACACACAGGCAAAGACGGATTCAATTTCGGGCCGCTCTTGCAACCATGTTCTGATGTTACCGTTCGTCATGTCTCAAAATTCCTTCCGCAACTCACCGCGCATATGCTTCGCCATCCGGCCAACAGCGTGGCCCAAAAACCGCACCCAATCAGGCACCTGATCTCCAAGTGCTACCCTGTCCAAAGATAAATTGAAACACCGATTGCCACGGCACGTAAGGCCAAAATGCGTGCCGTCAAATCCGCCCGACACGCCAATCGGCAAACAGGTTCGACTGGCTGCAAAACAGGCTGGTGTCAAAGCCTGCAAACAACCCATCTTGCGTCACCAAAACCGTGCGCCACCCCCGCGCCGCCGCCCCCAAAATATCGGTGTGCAGCGTGTCGCCACACATCGCAATCCGGTTTGCGGCCACACCGGGCAACGTAGCCTCGGCCAGATCATATACCTCAGGGAAAGGTTTGCCAAAAAACCTGACCTGTTCGGGCATCATATCCGCGATCAAATGGCCAAAATGCCCCGGCTCCACCGAAAACCCTGCATCCCGCGGTGCTGCCAAATCGGCATTGCCAATATACAGGCTGCGCCGCCGCCTTTGCATCGCATGTGTCAACAAGGCTTGGCGGCTTGGCGTCCAGGCCGCAGTGGAGAGAAACAAAAAGCTGTCGACCGCGTCATAGAGGCCTGCATCATCGCCCAACCGCAGCGCTGACGCCGGCAAATCTGACATGCTGTCCTCATCTGCCGTAATCACCCCCCATCGCCCCTCGCCCAAATACAGCCGCGCCGCATCCCGACTGGTGATAATCTCATCATCCGCAACCGCCAGCCCCAACCGCTTAAACTTGGCAATCGCACCAGCCCGGTCATAGCTTGCCGCATTGGTCAAAATCCGCACAGCACAGCCCCGCGCGCGCAGCTCCTCCAGCCGCAGGTCCGCACCCGGTATCAGCGTCTCACCCACATTCAGCACGCCAAACGCATCAAACACAAAGGCATCAACATCGCCGCAAATATCCAACAAAGACCCCACATCCTGCGTGTGGGTCTGCACCGTAACCTGCGGAAATCGTTTGCGAACATCCTCATACCGATCAAAAATAGACTGTGTGGTCAGCATAATATCCCCGCTTGCGTCAGTGGCGTCGCTCGTTCGGTAACCAGCATAAGGATAAATCACCAAAGGGCCAGAAAAAACAACAAAGCAACATACGTCGCCCGTGAAACTGCTGATAACGCACGAAATACTGGCATATTATCCCCAAAGCGTCCATTATCTCACAATTTTTGTTGCAATCGGACCAATATTTTTGTTGTTTTGTTATTTTATGCACCCTAACCTAATCGAAATAGCAACAAACCGGGGGGTGCAATGTCGGCTAAACAGCTAAACAGACGTGATGCGATCACCGCCCTTGTGCTGGAACAAGGCGCCGTAACCGTGGGCGCGCTGGCCGAACGTTTGGATGTGTCAATGCAAACCATCCGCCGCGACGTTGATGCGCTGTGCGAGGGCGAAATGCTGCACCGCGTGCACGGCCGGATTGAGCTGAACGCGGAATTCCTCAACACCCCCTTTGATCAACGCGCAGGCACCAACCTTTCGGGCAAGCGCGCGATTGGCGAGGCAGCGGCCTCCCTCATCCCCAATGGGTCAACCGTGTTCATCTCCATCGGCTCCACCGCCCTCAGCGTCGCCAAATCCTTGCGCAACCGCAAAGAGCTGACCATCATCACCAACAACCTCAGCGCGGCCATGGCCCTAAGCGAGGAAATGTCCAACCGCATCATCCTGCCCGGCGGCGAACTGCGCCTGCCCGACCGCGATATCTTGGGTAATGATGTGCTCGATTTCTTTGGCCGCTTCCGCGCCGATTTTGCGGTCTTTGGCACCGCAGGCATTGCCGATGATGGCGGCCTGTTGGAATTTCACACAACCGAAGTCCGCGCGACACAAAAAATTCGCGCAAATGCCAAAAAGTCCATCCTCGTGGTCGATTGGTCCAAGTTTGGCCGCCAAGCGCCCGCCTTGGGCGACAATATCACCGAGATTGACACAATAATAATCGACCGCCGCCCCGGCAAAGCCTTCGCGCCCTTGCTGGATAAAATCAAAGACCGGCTGCTGGTGGCCGAAGGAGAGTCTGCATGACAACGCCCCCTTTCGTGGTTCTAAAAGACATCGCAAAGCGCTGGAATGGCCAGCTTGGCGTTGAAAACATCTCGCTCGACATCCCCGAAGGCAGCTTTACCGCCCTTCTCGGCCCGTCAGGCTGCGGCAAATCCACCACCTTGCGCCTTCTCGCAGGCTTGGAACTTCCCGATGAAGGCAAAATCCTGATCGGCGGCAAAGATGTCACCACCAGCGCCGCGTCCGATCGCAACTTGTCGATGGTCTTCCAATCCTACGCCCTCTTCCCGCATCTGTCGGTCGCTGAAAACGTGATCTTCGGCCTAAAAGTGCGCCGCGTCGCCAAGCCTGAGCGTCAGCAAAAACTGCACCGCGCGTTGGAAATCACCGGGCTTTTGGGGCTAGAAGATCGTAAACCCGGCGAATTGTCGGGTGGCCAGCGCCAGCGTGTCGCCCTCGCCCGCGCCATCGTGGCAGGCCAACGCCTGTGCTTGATGGACGAACCCTTGTCGAACCTTGACGCCAAACTGCGCAATTCGGTGCGCAAGGATATCAAGAAACTGCAACGCGATCTGGGCATCACCGTGGTCTATGTGACCCACGACCAGACCGAAGCGATGAGCATGGCCGACACAGTTGTCTTGATGAAAGACGGCCATATCCAACAGGTCGGCGCGCCTGAGGATTTGTATAACAAACCCAACAACACCTTTGTCGCCGAATTTGTGGGCGCACCGCCCATGGCCTTGATCGAGGCTGCGGCCATTCCGGGCTTTGCGCATGGCAAAACCCTCGGCATCCGCGCCGAAAACGTCCAGATCGTACCCAAAGGCCAAGGCCGCCTCAGCTGCACCGTCACCGAAAGCGAATTTCTGGGGTCAGAAACGCTGATCGGGCTGGACCATGCCAGCGCCACAGGTCTGTGCGTGCTGAAACCCGGCCTCGCGATGATGGCTGAGGGTGCCGCGATCGACATCACTTTCCAAGACGAACACCTGCACGCCTTTGACGGGTCAGGAAAACGAATGGCCACAACCTAAGGCCATCAACCAAAACGCTAAACTCAGGGAGAGAGAAGCATGAAACTACTATCAACAACCGCATTCGGCCTTGCCGCCGCCGTGGCCACAGGCCTTGCAGGCCCCGTGGCCGCCCAAACCAAACTGACCATGTATTACCCCATCGCCGTTGGTGGTTCGCTCACCGACGTGGTCGACGGTATCGTCACCAAGTTTGAGGCCGCAAACCCCGACATCGACGTCACCGCCATCTATTCCGGCAACTATGATGACACCCGCGTGCGCGCCCTCTCGGCAATCTCATCGGGCGAGCCTGCGCAATTGGCTGTGATGTTTTCCATCGACGCCTATGACCTGATCGAACAAGACCTGATCATCCCCTTCGAAGATGTCGCCACAACCGATGCCGATAAGGCTTGGCTCGGCAGCTTTTACCCCGCCCTCATGGCCAACAGCTTGATCGAAGGCAAAACCTGGGGCATTCCCTTCCAGCGCTCCACCATCGTCGCCTATTACAACAAAGACCTGTTCCGCGCGGCTGGCCTGGACCCAGAAGCACCGCCAACTGTCAACGGCAAAGCAAAAGTGAGCCAAAGGGCAGAGCAAAATGTTGCCACTTTTGGGTTGGCATGATTGCCGCATAGGCGTGCGCCAGCATCTGGGCAGCCGCGCTTGTCATATAGCTGGCGGCTGCCCGGATGCTTTGGCCCGTGAGGGCCAATCTCTTGGGATGTTGATTTAGGTTTTGGTGTTGGTCTGGCGCGCCTTGCTTTGACCGAGGCGATAG